>JAABUR0100002755.1_pt1 | contig 26049 bp, 23 predicted proteins | sample 5560091 | NCBI WGS metagenome assembly JAABUR01 (sample SAMN10711879, study PRJNA513375) | rock metagenome | isolation source: Antarctica rocks | place: Antarctica: Victoria Land, University Valley sud
TTGCGAGGATGGTCGGAACGACAACGACACCTGCCACGGCCATCGCGGCAAAGGTCGATGGCACGCCGCCAGGGTGCGTATCAACGACCACATAGTCGGTCCCCCACTCCCCCGCCCACTTTGTGAGCGCGTCGGCCATGTCTTCGGCCGCGGGCTGGTTGTCAGCGAAGTCTGGGTGGGATGGAACCAGGTCGGGTTTGCGAATGCCTCTGACAGGCCGGGGGATCCCCCCACGCTCAAGAGCATCGAGCAGCGGGGCGCGCAAGCGTTCCTCGTGCCGGTAGCCCCACTGTCGGGTAGCTCCTCCACGGTCCCAATCGAGATCGACTAGGGGCGCTTCGAGCAGGTAGGCCAACTCGTAAGCGAGGGTTGTCTTTCCGACCCCCCCCTTGGCGGCCGCAACGGTCACGATCTGACTCACCGCCGGAGTGTGTCCTATCAAGCACCCCATGCGGTGCACCTGGCGATACCTGGCGTGTCGCGCCCTCGGCGCCAGCAAGCGGCGCAAAGGTTGCACAGCCGGCGGCCACCGCGGCCCAATCTTAGCAGGCTGCTGCAGACAACGCCAACATAGGCAGTTACCTATAGCCGCCCCGTTGTAATGGTGTAACGCGGGTTGCGGCTGGGGGGAGTCTGATGCTGACGTCGTAGCGGGAGGCGCGCTGGTGGCGCGAAGGAAGTGATAGCGCGGTCGCTCCAGCAGCTGGCTGGTCGTTGGGGGGTCCTCTCTGCGGGCTTTGATGATATTGCTGGCTGAACAACCACGCCGTGCCCTGTTGGCCAAGCATCCTCACGCTGCTTGCCGAGCAAAGCTGCACCGTGAAGCCTGCCATGCAGGCCCAACATAGTGTCTATGCATGGCCATCTCTTTGTAATGGCATAACGGGGTGCGCGCCTGGTGGGCGTGTTTGCAAGAGGAATGGTCGCCGGAGGCTCACCATGGGCGCGGGGGAGCCCGGAACTGTGGGCAGCTCCGAGTTGTTCGTCAGAAGGGCGATGGTCGCGCTTGTCAGCGGCCGAGAAGTGTCAGGCTGGACCCTGAGACCTCGCGGCGCAGGTGTCCATCAGACAGCTCCAGGGCCCTAACCTGACGCTCTGGGGGTCAAGCCCCCTGACGTCCGGTTGGGGTACACCCCAACCGGTGCGCTCATGGCTGTCGGTGACGACGGAGCGAACATTCCCTCCGACCCGGTTACCGGCCGCTGCGGCCTTGAGCTTGCTTCCGGCGGTGACCTTTACGTTCTTGGTCGCCGCGATCTGGATCGTCTCGCCGGTGGCGGGGTTACGACCCTCGCGGGCGGCGGGCGCCTTGTTCGAAGGTGAGAAAGCCCGGCAGGCTCAGCTTGTCCTGGCCGTCGGCTACCACGTCGAACACGACGTCTTGAAAGGCGGCGAGCACCTTGTCGGTGTCGGCCTCGGCCACGCCGGCTTTGCCCGCCACAGCGGCGATGAGCTCCTTGCGGTTCACGTTCTGCTCCTGACTGCTGCCCCAGGGTTAGGGCACCCGTTTGGCCACGGTAGGACGGCAAAGCCAAACAAGCGCCCAGACGCGCCACCTCCCGTGCCGGCTGGTGGGCGGCCGGGTCGGCCTGCGGTGGGGGAGGGGCGGCTGCCGCGGCGCACCGCTCGCGCCGTGCGGGGGGTTCAGTTGCTGTCGGGGTCGGGGAAAAGTGCGAGCTGGTGGCGCCAGGGTTCGCCGGCGGTGATGGCGGCGGTGAGCCGGTCGGGGTGGTAGCCGCCGGTCAGTGCAGCGCGGATGGCCCGGGCCCGCCCAGCCGGCCCGCGGACGTCAGCCCGGCCGTGGTGATGCGGGTCGGCGCGTCCCCGTCGGGTCATGTCGCCCATGTTGAGCCGGTGGCTGCCCGGTATCAGGTGCGCCAGGCGCACGCAGCTGGTCTCATCGCAGCAGTGCCGTAGCCGCACCCCGGCGGGCAGCGGTCCGACGTCTTGTTCCCACAGCCAGCGGTGTGCGCTCATCACCCGCCCGGTGCCGGCGGCGAACCGGCCGTAGCCGTCGTCTCCGATCGCCCCCACCCACCACAGGCAGGTCGGGGACCACACCACCTTGCGGTCGAACCGCCACCGGTCCGCCGCCGCCTTCCGCATATGCCCGTCCTACCACCTCCCGGCGACAGGAACCGGCGTCCCCCCAGGCAGCAGTGCCTGACCGCACCCGGGACAGCTTGGGCCTGCAGGCCGAGTGCGACCTAGGCGTGCGGCCGGGTCAGGTGGGAAGTCCTTGATCCAGTCCTCAGCGAGGGACAAGATGAGCGACAGGCCCCTGGTGCTCTCACCAAGGCCGCGGTGCCCCTGACCCCTGGCCCCGGGTACCGGTGCAGGTCAAAAGTCGGGGAGGCAGGATGAGGTGCGTCTGCGGGCACGCCCGCGAACCTCATCGGCATGACCGTCCGGGTTCGGACTGCTCGCGCTGCCTGTGCCCCCGGTACCGACGCCGTTGGCCCTGGACTCGATCGGTGTAGCTGCGACAAGATCCGAGCCCGCCCCCGGTGCCGGCATACCGATGAGCGCCCTATACGCCCGTGTGTGAGACGGGTCCGCCGGGCAGAACGGGCGCTTACTTAAGTCCGGCGCTGACGGGCGACTACGCCGTTGCCGGGACGGCCCGCGCGATCTTGACGCACGCCGTAGCGACCCGCTCAGCGGCAAATGAGTGCGGTTGGACTACTAGTGGCCGCTGGGGCGGGGGGGGGGCGGCTTGCCGGTCCATCGGGGCGCCGCGGTGTTGAGCAGCAGTGGGCCGCGTTGCCGGTGCCGAGTTACGGCGGAGCGCCAAGGGAGAAGCGCGGCCGCGCCGATCAACGTCGGCAAGCTGAGCCCGGCCAATCGCCGAGCGAGGATCGGCTTCGGCAGGCACTTGCCCTGGGGGGTCGTTGAAACGATCAGCCGGAGCGGACCTTTATGGTGCCTCCAACCCCCGCGAGAAGAAACCCTGCACAGGCCAGGCCGATCGCCGTCGGCTCCACCCATCCATGCCTGAGTTTAGTCCCTGTAGGCAGGGTCAGTACGACAGCAAGCACACCACCCGCGAGGCCCAACAGAGCTATTCCGACCGCCAGGAGCACATCTGCAGCGGCGCCAGTTGGTCGACGGACGCGGATCGTGAATGCAGCCTCGTCCACGTACGTCGCCGAGACTGATCCCGCTTTGAGTCTCGTAGCGACTCGCTCAGCTTCCTCAAACAGCTCCCTCGCATGGTCCTCAAGCACCTGCCGTGCCCGAGCGTCCGCCGCTGATTCCCAGTCCATTGTCTATCTGGCCTGATGGTGAGTCGCCGTTGCCCACGCCTCGTCGGCGGCGCGCTTTGCGCGTTCTGCGCGTTCTGACGCGGCCTCGCGACGTCGCTCAAGCGCTGCGACCACGACGGGCGCGACACTTGCCAGGGCCACTGCAATCAGCGGCCCAGCCACTGGGACCTCACCTACCACGGCCCTAGCGATTGTCGCAACGCTCACTCCGGCGGCCGCAGTGGTGGAAGCGGCCTCAACCCCGCGCAGCACCTTCCGGCGCACGGTCTTCTCGTGGATGACGTCGTCGCCTTGCTGCGGTGGCACAAATGGAGGCTAGAACATGCACGTGAGCGCTGTGACGTGAGCCCGTTTGATACTGGAGAAGACCCAGAATGTCCGCGAGATGCGCATCGCACCAGAACAGGCCGGCATCACGAGCGCTGCCAGGGGTCGACGCGCGCGGCTGCGGATTCGAGCAGGCTGGTGCTTCGCGGAGTTGAGCCAGTTGCGGGCGATCACGCCGCGACGTCGAGTCGGGGGGGTCGCCGTAAGCCGTCAGACGGCCAAACGACGGGCGCAGTGACGACAGCGCGACGCCCGACCATCGGCATGGGCGAGATCAGCGGCGTGGTCGGGTTTCACCGCGCCCGCCGACGAGCGGATGTGGAGCTGGCACTACCGAGCGTCTGTGGGGCGGGAACCAGCCTTCCGCGACTCACGCCCGCCAGTTACGGAGCGGTTGTCGGGAGTGTGGTGCACTCGAACTCAAGCGTCGCCAGCTACACCAGCAGCTCGGGACAGTAGTGCGGAAGAAGCGCACGGATCAGTTGTTCCCCGCGGGTCGTGAGCGCCGTGAAATCGGATGCTGACATCGCGGCAAAGTTCGTCGGGTATCCGACGACGGCCCCTGCGGGTACGAGATCGGCGGGGGGACTCGGAAGCAGGTTGTCCCGCTGACCGAGGTAGGCCATGACGAAACCTTGCAGCGCACCGGAGGAGCTCCACTCGTGGAGCCGGCCGCGTCCGTGATTCTGCGCCTGGGCGTGCACGATCTCGAACGCGCGAGCGTTGCGTCGCCACCATGACCCCGGGGAGCGGTGCGAGAGCGGCCCTCGTCCTGCGTCGCATGAGATGACGTGCGTGAGGTCGTACACGTGGTCGGTGTGGTGCAGCGAGCGGCCCGGTTGGAGGACGGAGAGGCCCAGGTTGTCGTAGATCCCGCCGTCGCTGAGCATGACGCGCTCCGTGCGGCTGGCGCCATCGCGACCGGTGAACGTGAATCGCCGGTCGAGGGTTGGCAGCAGGATTGGGTACGCGGCAGAGGCGGCGACAGCGGTGCCGACCGTCACGTTGTCGTTGATCCGGCCGTAGCGGGAGCAGCTGTTGACGGCGCTGCCGAACCTGACAGCCGCGCCGGAGTGCAGGTCGGTGGCGGTCAGAACGACGGCGCGCTCAGGATTCGTCGGACGGCCAAGGCTAGCTGCCGGGAAGAGGAGTTCGTCGAGCAGCTGCGCGAACGCTTCTGTGCGGTTCCAGCCGGAGGCGGCGCTGTCGCCGGAACCGGGGAGCGGCCGGCGTACGCACGACACGGCGGCGTGGGCGATGCCTGCGGGCGCAAGGACGCGACGGATGAGGTCCCCCTGTAGGCCGCGATGCAACAGCCTTGTGGTCATCTCGTCGAAGTCGTCGAACCGTGCAGGGCCGTAGGCCCAGGCTGCGGCCAGGAGCGCGCCGCCGGAGATCCCGGACACGACGTGGACCCTATCGAGCACATCGTGGTCGTGGAGCGCCCGAAGACAGCCGAGGTGGAATGTTGCGGCTCTGCTGCCTCCGCCGGACAGGGCGAGGCCGATGCGCGTCGCCGTCACCGGGTGATCCACTGGACGAGGGACGCCCACCGGCCGGTCGGGTGGGTCGCGTCGTCGGGTTGGCTGTAGCCGCCTGGCCATGTCCGGCCGATGGCGGCATTGCGGACGGCCCCGCCAACGGACGACGCCGCTGCCGGCATCTCCTCGCCGCGCCGGACGAGGCGCGCGAAGGTCGCAGGAAGCTCGGCCCTGTCGATCCATGTGTCCCATTGAGCGGGCGATCCGCCAAGGATGAGCATTAGGGCGCGCCGGCAGCCGGGGACGAGGTCGACGAGGGTGCTCATGCCGTGGCGGTCAGTGGGCGACGGCGCGGCGGGACCGTCTGGGTGGATGTGCCAGTAGCCGACGAAGTCGCTGCTGCGGGCGGTGGCGGTCCGATGAATGGCGCGTAGTTCCTCGACGCCGGCGGTGCCGTGTTGGAAGTAGTCGGCGCTGAGTACGGAGTCCGGCGGCGGCCCAGTCGCGACGTCGACCCAGACGACGCGGGTGGCGTCGTCCGTCTGCCCGAGCAGCATGCCGCCGGTCTCGACGGTGCGGCCGCGGACGCGCAGGCCCCGGCGTGTCTCCGCATGCATCTGCGCGACGGCTGTGGCCGAGATCCGGATCTGGTAACCGGTGGCTGGGTCATCGAGCACCTGATCGCGTCCCCACCGAACGGTCGTGCTGCTTCCCCCGGTCGCAGGCATCCTGACGATGGTGGCTTCGGGTTCTAACCGGTCGGCGGAAAGCGTGTCGAAGCCGGCGACTAACATCTGCCCGGCCAGCGCCCTGACGTCGGCGTAGCTGCCCACGAAGGTGGCGTCGGAGCAGCCTGGTTCGGGCTGGAACAGGTCGGTACGTGGCGGGTCGGGGTAGAAGTCCGCGGCGACGTCGCGCAGGTCGTCACGGGCACGTGCCGTGTGTCCGAGCCGGCGGAGGAGATCGACCGCGCCGTTCGGCTGCGAGCGGGGGTTCATGGACACGACGCCGCGGCTCGCGTCGTGTCCGATCATCAGCGTCAGCAGCGGTGGCCACGCTTCAGGGCGATTCCGGCGGTTCAGCTCAATGGTGTGGCGGACGGTACGGTCGGCGGTCGCGTCGATGACGAGGTCGTACTGGCTCACGATGGCGGCGTCGCCGATGGTCTGGACCGCGTCGGCACAGATCCCGAGAACGTCAACGGCGGGGTCTATGCGTGCGAGCCGTGACGCGAGAGCCTGCGCCTTCGGTCGGTCGATGTCGTCGTCGAAGTAGGGCTGCCGCACGAGGATGCCGGGGTGGACCAGCGCCCGGTCCACGACCGCGACGGCGGCCGCGCCGGCTCGCACGCACGCCTCCGCCGTGGGCGCGCCTAGTGCGCCGGCGCCCAGGACGAGGACGCGTCGGCCGCGGACCCAGGAGCTTGATGTGCCTCTGTCCCGGCGGACGGTGGTCTCGGTGCGCATCTCGTGGATGCGGGTCCAACGGAGTCTGGCGTCGATGAGCCACTGCCGGGCGTCGTCGTAGATCTTCTCGGCCGTCTCCTGCGCCTCCTCGCCGTCAGAGTCTTGCTTGACCTTCGACACGGCGTCGAGCAGCGGGGCGGCGTCCGCCTCGACTTGCCATGCGACAACGTGCGTGGCGAGGTCGTCGCCGACGACACCCCGACCGGGCGCGCCGAGCATGACGAAGATCGGCGCGCTGGCATCGCCGGTGCCGATTGCGTTGAGCCGGGCCGCGAGGCCCATCGCGGTCAGAAGGCTGAAGGAGAAGACGTTTTGCCGCCGGAGCTCGAGGTAGAGCTGTCCCCCGTGCGTGGGGTACTCGAAGCCGATGGGCTCGGGCAAAACCAGTGCCGCCGCGGCGATAGTCAACGGCGCTCCTGAATCGCGAGCGGCGACGATCGCGCCGATCCGGTCGCCGCTCAGCGGTACCCATTCGGTCAGCTCCCAGCGGGTCGTTGTCCGCTGCCGCAGCAGTGCTATCCCGAGCCAGTGTTCGCCGCGCGCCCGTGGCGCATCTGCGCGGACGACGATCGAGCTGTCAGAGCTCGGGTAGGCCACCGGGGGGTGGATCGGCTGTCCCCGGTCGTCGAGCACGCCCGCGGACGCGCGGTCGAGCCAGTCGATGAGCCGGTCGAGGTATCCGTAGATGCCGTCGCCCGGGTTCCACTCGATTGCGGGGCTGCGGTAGAGGCACAGCGACCGACCCCACTGAACATGGGGCGTCTGTGCCCACCGGCGGTGAGGGGTTGTCGTCACGGGAAGATCCAGCGGGAACGAGGGCGGCAGGTAGATCCTCAACCGCTCCCGAGGCCGGAGGCGGATTCCGCCGGGTGAGTTGGGGGCGTCACGACAATCGACGACGAGGTCGAGCGGCAGGTTCCCGCCGCCGTCGGGCTCGCCGGTGAAGACCACCCGCGGCCCTCCTTCGGCGGCGACCGCGGCGAGGTCCTCCAGCGCCTGCACCTGACCAGATGTCAGCATTTACTCCTGCCCGAAGCCGACGGCAGGCAGGCTCTCGGGCTCCCCCCCGCGAGCGGCGGTCACGGCGTTACGCGCGCCTTGCAGCCCCTTCCGTCGGCCGTGCCTGGCGGCGACAGCGACGCCGCCGACGGCGGCCGTCAGCGCCAGACGCTTGAGGATCTTCGCTCCCGTCGTGCCAGTGGCGGCACGCTCACCGGCGTCGCTATCGTCGTCCACTTCCAGGAGCTGCAGACCGACTCCGTCGACGAGACCGAAGACGACGGGGCGCGGGTCGTGCGGGTCCGGGTACTCGCCGGTGCAGAGCACGCCGCTCGGCGCAATCGAGTCGTAGGCGTCGCGGGCGAGCAGGTGCGGCGGGTTCGCCGACTTCGGGTCGACATCCCGGAACGGGCTGGAGCTGATGACGACGTAGCCGTTATCACCGGCGGCGCCCGCGTACAAATCGAGGATGTCCTGCTTCAGCTCCTCCTCGCCGTCGTCGCCCGGCGCGTACATGACCTTCTTAGAGCCGTGGTGCGAAGCGAGCATCACGTCCCAGGCGAGACGCTCCGGGCGCTTCGGATTCGAGTACGTGAAGATCTTCTTGATCGTCTCGTAGGACAGGTCGCCGAACAGGAGCACGCCGCCGGTGTCGTCGTGGTCGGGGTGGCGGAGGGTGAGGTGCAGGGACAGCGACGTCTCGTTGCGTTCGCCCGCGCAATCGTTCTTGAAGGGCGCGTGCACGAAGGCCGAGAGGTATGCGCTGACGTCGTCCCCGTCCATCGTCGTGATCTCATCGCCGGGGAAGGCGCGGTATTCGTCGGGCAGGTCGCAGTAGGCGTGGGTGTCCTCTTCGAGGTCGTAGCCGACGATGCGCACACGATCACCGCTGTCCGGCGCTCGGCCATCTTGGACGGCGTTGAGAGTTGCTTCGACCCTTCGGTCGACCTCGTCGAAGAAGCGCTGCCCGTCCTCGCCGAGCTCGACGTCGTCGGACAACTCCCGCCACAGTCGCGGGGTAGCCCACAGCTCGCCGATGATGATCTCGGAGTCGAGCAGGTCGCCGAACCCCCGGCAGTGGTCGAGATCTGCGTGGGTGAGCGCGAAGACGGAGAGGTACGGCTTGCCATCGGCCGACGATGGCAGCACGTCAGCGAGCCTGTCGATCACGGGTGCGACGACTGCGTCGTCGTCGTCTGCGGCGGCCTGGTCGTGCAGGTCGATCTGCAGCACATGGGTGTCGTCGACGACGACCGTCGTCGAGTCGCCGGTTCCGACCGGCCAGAACACGAGGCCCTGGTCGGGCAGGTCGGTGTAGGTCATGGCGCCTTTCTCCTTTGTCGTCGGCACGACAACTCGAAACCTGCTTGAGCAGCGGTAGTGCCAGATGTGATCCTACTTTAAATTTCGGCATGCACTTCGTCAAGAAGAACTAAACCGACAGCTACACTAGGTTCGTGTTGTTGCCCGCGTCGGCTCCGCGAGGACGCAGACTTCGGTCAACGGGATCGCAGCGGGATGGAGCACGGGTGATGATTAGCGCGTTCCAACCGGCGCGGTTGCGCTTGGCGCGCGAGCTGAAGGCGTGGACGCAGACGGGACTCGCCGCCCAGATCGGTGCGACGGCGGCGGCCGTGAGTCAGTTCGAGTCTGGTGCGTCGCGACCCGGGACGACGATGCTCGACCGGCTGAGCGAGGTGCTGGATGTGCCCGACTCGTTCTTCTTTCTGCCGGCACCTGAGACGCACGAGGGGTTCTTCCGCTCACTGAGGCGTACGTCCGTCACGCACAGGCGGAGGGCTCGCGCTCTGGCGTATGTCGCGCACGACCTGGCGGAGGGGGGGCCGGCCCGCGTCTGCGAACTTCCTCTGCACCAAGTGGGCGATGTGACCGCCGGTCGGGAGTTGTTCGAGGAGATCGCGGGCCGGGTGCGCGACGCGTGGAACCTGCCGGCCGGCCCTATCATCAATGTCGTCTCCACTCTGGAGGGGCGCGGAATCGTCGTGATCCGGCTTCCGCTGGATTCCGCGGATGTCGATGCTTTCTCGCTGCCGTTCCGCGACCGGCCCGTCATCGTGCTCGGCAGCGACAAAAACGATCGCGCCAGGTCGCGGTTCGATGCGGCGCATGAGTTGGGACATCTCGTCGCGCATAGCGATCAGGTTTGGGGGATCAAGGAGGTCGAGAATCAGGCCCACTGGTTCGCTGCGTCGTTTCTGATGCCGGCCGACGACATCGTCGACGAGCTTCCGACGCATGTGGACTGGCCAACGCTGTTCGATCTGAAGCGCAAATGGCAGGTCTCCCTCGCCGCCTTGCTGATGCGCGCGAGGACGCTGGACCGGTTGACTCCGAACCAATACGTGGCTGCGATCAAGACGGCGTCGGCGCGCGGGTGGAGGCGTGTCGAACCGGTGTCCCTGGGCGCGCCCGAGGCTCCTACAGCGCTGCACCACGCTTTGGTTACTTCGCCGGGACGTCGGCTTGCCAAGACGATGCCTCGCCATGTTGTCGATGCCTTGGAGCTTGCGACGGCAACTCTCTGACCCCCCAACTTGGCGGGCTATCACTGACGCCATTGACAGGCCAAGGGGAGACGATGTGGCATCGCGAACTGGTTCGTCCGGATCCTGGCCACAACCGACCATCGGCATGAGCGGCCCTGTCACCCCCGCGTCTTGCCAGTAGTCCGTTGCAGGCACTGCCGCAACGAGCGATGACGCGGGGTACACCCTGCGGCCATCACGCGACTGGTCCCCTGCGAACACGCAGCCGCCGGTCGACGATGACCGCCCAGTCCACAGGCTCGGCCAGAAGACCGGCTATGCGCGCCACGAGGGCGTTCGCCAACGACCATTTCTGACACAGGCACCCGGGTGTAGCGAAACTTGCTATCGGGACGGGCTGTGGGTGTAGCGCAACCAGTGTACGCAATCAGTGTGGCGCAACCGGTCTTGTCGCACCTTTCCGCTACGTTGCTGTAGTGTCAGTGCTGCTGGGCTATGCCCGGGTGTCGACGGCGGCGCAGATTGCCGACTTGCAGATCGACGAGACTAACCTCAGCGGGGTGCTATGAGGTGTTCGTCGACCACGCATCGGGGGTGCTGGACCGCCGCCCGGAGCTGGAGAAGGTTCTGGAGCGCCTGCGGACGGGGGACACCCTGGTGGTGTGGCGCCTGGACCGCCTCGGCCGCTCCCTGCGCCACCTGATCGACACCGTGACTGCCCTGGACGAGCGTGGGGTCGGGTTCCGGTCGCTGCGGGAGTCGATCGACACGACCACCGCCGGCGGCCGGCTGGTGTTCCACCTGTTCGGTGCGCTGGCCCAGTTCGAGCGGGAAATCATCAGAGACCGCACGATGGCCGGGCTGTCTGCGGCGAGGGCCCGGGGCCGCAACGGCGGCCGACCCTCGAAGTTGAGCCCGAACCAGGTGCGAGCCGCCCGACGGTTGTATGACGAGCGGGAACACACCGTGGAGCAGATCGGCAGCATGTTCGGGGTCAGCCGCGCCTTTATATACAGGGCGTTGCGCGACAAGCCGGGTCAGGCGAAGTCGGCGGGTCGCCGGACACCGGCAGCTGCGCAGAAGGCAGCGTTGTGACCGGGCCGGGGGAGCGGCTGGTGACAGTTCTGCTGACTCTGGCGGTGCCAGCCGAGGCAGACGCTGAGGACGCCGCCGGGCTGGTCGCCGACGCCGCGGTCAGCACCGCACTGCAGGTGGTGTCCGCCGCCGGGGTGGAAGGGCATCTGCCGGTCCCGGGCAGTCTGGTCCTTCGCCGCGGCGGGGGCCAGCCCTGGCGGGTCGAGGCGGTGTCGAAGGAATTTCGCAACCCTGACCGACTTGGGTGGCGCGGTGGTGCTGACCCGCTGACCCGGCTGGCACCGGACCCGCTGGCCGCATCCGGTGAGGGCACCCCGGCTGCTGTCCAGGGCGGCGAGTGGCAGCACAACTGCTGATCAGGACGTAGCAGCCGCGCAAGAGACCGGCCCAGTGTCTCGATGCCGGGTTTGGTTGGGTGGGCGGTCCTGGTGGGGCTCACCGAGCTGCCGGGCGGGTTGCTGCGGCGGTGAACGAGGCGATGCCGTGCTGGCTGGTCTCCCTGCTAGGGAGGCCTGCTCGAGCACGCCGGTGCCCGTCAAGTGCGCGTGCTGCTGGTGGACTACGAGCCGGCGCGAGCCACGGCGGCTTTCTCCCAACGAAGGCGGGCAGCTGACGCCAGCGATGGGGGTTTTCGCCGAGCCTGGCAAGCCGGTCTAATTGTGCCTGTGCTCGTAGCCCGCGGCCGTTTCCGGTGGACTTGCGGGTCAGCGTCCAGAACGCGTCGTGCGCCGAGGTGAAGGTCCCGGGGGAGTTGCTGGGAGTCGAGGCGCAACGAGCGATGTTAGTCGGGCGGGTGCGGTCAGTCCCCGGTGACGGTGGTGAGGCAGAAGGGGTGGCCGGCGGGGTCGAGCAGGACGCGCCAGAGAGCGGGATGGGGCTGGTGTGTGGCTTGTGTGGCGCCGAGGGCGGCGGCGGCGACGACGGCGTGCTCGAGGTCGGTGACGGACACGTCCAGGTGCATCTGCTGCGGCCGGTCAGCTTTTGGCCAGGTCGGAGGCGTGTGGTCCGGCACCCGCATCAGCGTCAGGGCGACTGCCCCGTCGGACAGGGCGATGATGCTCTCGTCGTCGGTGGTGAACACGCGCCGTAGCCCGAGCAGGTCGCTGTAGAACGCGGCCAGGACCGCCGGGTCGGTGCAGTCGATCGAGATGGAGGCGAGCTTGCCGACCGGCGGCCGCTGGCCGGCGGCCAGGGTGGGGCTGGGGGTCGCAGGTGGGGGAGTCACGCCGGTCATCCTGCCGGGGCGGCGGATGGTCGTGCGCGGTGCCTACCGCGGTGGCGACGAGGTCGGCGTTGATGCCGGTGGCGGCGGCGATCCCGGCGGCGCTTCGGCGGTGATCATCGCGCCGAGGTCGCTGGTGTTGCCGGCGGCCCACACTCCAGGGAAGGGGTGCGTCCCATCGAGCCGGTGGCGATGAACTAGGGACGTCGGGCTACTCGTCGTCCAGGCCGGTCACGAGCGCAGCCGGCGGCCCTGGACGGCCATGCCGCCGACCAGGTCCACCTCGAAAACGTGGTCGTGGCGGCCGGCGGGCCACGGCACGGCCGGGGCGGACCTGCGCCCCGTAGCTTTGCGTCGCCGCCCGGCGGCCAGCAGCTCCAGCGGTAGATCCCGTCGTGGCCCAGGATGTTGTGCGCCCGTGGGCGCCGGCGTTGCGCGGCTCTCCGGCGTCTCCGACGAGCACCTGGCGCAGCAACCTTGGCCAGCGTCGTCACGGCGCTCTGGCGTGGCGGGGTGCTGCGCGACCAGCTTGGGACGTGGGTCGACGGCCGCACAACGGCAGTACCAGAGGTCGACCGCGGCCGTCGACCACGGTATGCAGCTTGGTCGTCAGGCCACCTCGGGACCGCTGAATCGCAGGATTAACAGTCTGGGACGGCTGATTCTTGCAGTTCGTTGAGCCCGCGGTGTGCGACGGAGCTTCCAGGACAACCTCCACAGCCGTCTCCAACCGTCTTGCCGTCGACCGGGAACGCACCTTCGAGCTGCCCCGCCGGGCGCTACTCGAGGGCGCGGACCAGGAACGGTCTGCACCCTGCGGTCATCACGAACAGTTCCGGCACGCCGCCCGGTCAGGTGACGTCGCCGGGCTTGCTCGACCCGGCGGGGGACCTCGCCAGCTGACGGGCTCACCGGGAGGCTGCCCGAACGCGTGACGGGGATGGCGGCGACTCCGGTCCGGCCCGCACGGCGCGTGCCTGCCCGCCGGGTAGTACCAGCAGGGCGAGCACGGCCAGGCAGTAGCAGGCCCGTACGGTGCCGAGGGTGCCCGGCGACAGTGCCACCGTTCCGAGCTGCTCGACGGCGTAGAAGCCGGCGGCGGCTGCGGTCCACAACGGCAGCCGCCGATCCGGGGTGAGCAGGTCGACCGCAGCGCAGGCCACCAGCAGCCCCGCCGTGTAGTACTGGTAGGTCGCCGGGTCCAGCAGCAGACGCGCGGCGAGCACCGCCAGCGGGACCGCCGCCCAACGTCCCCGGCGGACCGCGACGAAGGCGACTGCCGCGCCGAGCAGCAGCTGGGCAGGCCGGTCCCAGCCGGGGGTCCCTGGGCTGGTGACTCCAAGAGCCCGAAGCGCTGAGCTGGCCGAGTTGTGGATGGTGAACTGCCCGAGCGCGCTCAACGTGCGGGGGTCGGCGAGCAGGAAGGGGAGCCAGGCCAGCGCGAGCGCGCCGGCGAACACCGCAGCCGACCGGCGCCGCTGGGCTGCGGGCAGGGCAAGCAGCAGCACGCCGAAGGCCAGCGCCCAGGGCTTGCTGTCTGCCGCCGCGGCCAGCAGCAGGGCGGTCGCCGCCGGGTGCCCCGTGCGCAACGCCAGCAGGGCCAGGACGGCGAAGCCGAGGGCGAGCGCGTCGTCGAGGTGGGCGTAGTGGGTCGCGAGCTCGCACCAGACCGGCAGCAGCAGCAGCCCGGTGAGCAGCAGCAGGCTGTTGTGCACCCGGTCGGTGTACTCCCGAACCCGAACCAGGCCGGCGAGCACCACCAGTCCCAGGACGGTGAGCAAGACGGTGGCTGCGACCCGGCCCTGCCAAGGATCCAAATGGCGCAGCGGTACCGCGGCCAGTAGCGTCACCGGTCCGAACTGCAACTCCGGATGCGCGGCGTACAGGTGCAGACCGCCGCTGCCGGGTGCCGGACTGGTCAGCAGTCTGCCGCCGAGCGCGAAGAAGTGCCAGGAATAGCCGCCGCCAGGTGCGTGCACAAGTGCCCACAGCGCGGCCCAGGCCGACAGCAGCTTCCAGACGGTGCGGCGGCTCAGCCCAGCCTCATGGCGGCTGCCTCGAAGTGCCCGCCTCAGCGGTGGCCCGGTGGTCGACCGATGAGCCGGGGGGTAATCGGCGATGGGCAGGTCGACGAGCGTTCCCGTCACCAGTTCCCTCTCTGACGCGCTACTGGCGGACATGTGCTACTCACTTGACGTGTGCTCCTGGGTCACCCGCCGCGGTGGTCGGCGGCCCGGCCGCTGGTGTGGTAGCGGCTACACAGCCGCAGGTGGGCGGCGACCAGGACGGCAGAGTCGTGCTGGCCGCTGATCCGCACGCACGCTGCCGCGCCGGCCTGCAGAATGCTGACAACAGTGCCGGCCGGCGCGTCCTGGGCGACGGCGGCGACGATGACCGTGCCGGGATGACGCTGACGCACCTCGGTGACCGCTGTGACGCTCTCGCCGACGAGCAGCACAATGTCGGCATCTGCCACCGGCGCCCCGGCCGGTACCTGCCGCACCCGCCAGGAGACCGGCAGCTGGCCGGCCAGAGCATCCAGACCGGCAGTGGCGCCCACCACGAGCAGATTCACCGCCGGCTGGGACGGGCCAGCCGGTGTGGCCGCCTCGACAGGCCCGTCGTCGACAGGCGTCGACGGACTGGGCGAGGACACGCCGGGGTTGGTCGTCCGGCTGGCATCCGCAGTCCGGTGGTGAACGATCGCCCATCTGCTGGAGCGCCGCACGAGGGACCTCAACCGATGCTGGAAGCGTCGACCAGGGTGACGGTAACCGTGTGCACGGCGCCGCCCCGACGGTAGGTCAGCGCAATCTTGTCGCCCGGCTGGTGGGTCCGGACGGTGGCGATCAGCGACTCTGTCGAGGTGATGGCGGTAGCTCCCGCTGCGGTCACCACGTCGCCGGCTGCCAGCCCGGCCTTGGCGGCCGGCCCACCCGCGGTGACCTGCCGCAGCTGCGCCTGGGCTGAGCCATCAGCAGCGGTGACATTGGTGACGGACACCCCGAGCACCGCGTGGCTGGCATGCCCTGTTGCGATCAGCTGACCGGCGATCACCTTCGCCTGGTCGACGGGGATGGCGAACCCGACGCCGATGTTCCCGGACTGCCCGCTTCCCGAGGCGCTGGAGCCGAGAGAGGCAATGGCCGAGTTGACCCCGATGACCTGGCCGGCCAGGTCAACCAGCGGTCCACCTGAGTTGCCCGGGTTGATCGCAGCGTCGGTCTGGATCGCGTCAAGCACCGCGGGTGTCCCGGCACCGGCGCCGCCCCCGCCGGAGCTGCCACCAGTGCTGACCGGCCGGTCCAGCGCGGACACAATGCCCGACGTGACAGTGCCGGACAGTCCGAGCGGACTACCAATGGCCAGTACCGGGTCACCGACCTTGAGGGTCGCAGAGCTGCCAAGCGTGGCAGCCCGCAGCCCGCTGCGGGCAACTTTGACGACAGCAAGGTCAGACGCCGGGTCCCTCCCGACGATGCGGGCCGCAGCGGACGTGCCGTCGTTGAACGTTGCCCGGATCGTCCCACCCGAGCTCGCGGCTGTGACGACGTGGTTGTTGGTCAGCAGGTAGCCGTCACGGCTGAGCACGACGCCGGAGCCGGTGTCGGACTGGCCGCTGCCGGACACCTGGAGCACGACGACAGAAGGCAGCACCGCTGAGGCGACTGCCGAGGTGGACCGGCCGCCGGTGCTCATCCCGGACGGCGAGACCACAGGCGCCGATGACCCGCCGAGCGCCGCCGGCGTGCCGGACAGGTCCTTGTGCAGGGCGAAACCCGCGGCGACACCGCCGGTGCCACCCAGCAATGCACCGGCGGCGACGAGCGCAACGACAGCGGCGGACCTGCGCCCCGATAGGCCGGCGGCCGCTGGCGGCGGCCCCGGCGCCGGCCAGCCAGGCTCGGCTGGCGTCCACGGGTAGTGAGCGGTGGTCCCGGACGCAGTCTCACTGTTGGTTGGGACAGTCACGGCTTCTCCCTCGTTCGGTACCTCCAGTGTTTGCTCGCTGCCCGGCGTGGCGCTGCACGCGACCTGGGAACAAGCTGTGAACAACCGGCCTGCGGCGCTGGCCCCGCACCGAGCTGCCGTGCGGCAGGATGCGGCCTGCGCATCGGCCGTGCCCCCTGTACCGGACAGCGGCAGCGGCAGCGGCCACCTGCTGCCGCTGCCGCTACCCAGCTTGTGGGCTAGTTGTTGCCCTCCGACTGGTTGTCGACGTTGCCCGGGGGGTCCTGGTGGCCGCCCGGGCCGTCGGGCTGCCCTGCCGCTTCGGCTCCTGCCTTCTCGGTTGTGTCGGCCGTCTCGGTGCCTGGCTTCTCGGCGGCCGTCGCCGTGTCAGGTGCGTTCTGGTCGCCTTGCTGCACGTTGCCGGCGGCTCCGGCAGCGGGAGCCACGGCGGTTGACGGCGACCCGCCCGGCTGGGCGGCGAAGGCGGTGCCGACACCGGCGGCGCTAAGGCCGGCGACTGCCAGTGCTGCGACCGTGAGTCTGATCTTGCGCATGCTGTACTCCTTCGGTGGGTGAAGCGGACCAGGCCGACAGTGCCGCCCACGCATAAGAACCTGATAAGGAACGTCATTGATCACAGGCCGGGCGGGGCGAAGGATGTCTCGAGGTGCCCTGCCCGCGGCTTAGCCGCGGCTTAGGAAACTCGTTCATGATGGCGTCCCTCACGGCAGGAAGGGTGGACACGATGACAGTCCCGACGGTGTCGGCGCCGCAACGCCTGGCGGGCGAAGCAGTCTTTCGAACGAGCGTCACCGTGGCGTTCTGTGTCTTCCTGCTGATCAAGCTTGCCGCACCGGAACTGCTCGACACCGGGCTCAGTGTTGCCAGCCAGCTGCTGCTGCTGATCGCTCTGCTGCTGGCAGCGGCAGCCGCCGGATGGTCGGCCCGGGCCGGACGCAGCGCAGAGGGCCGCGACGCAGCCGGCTCACACCCCCCCGACCCAAGGGCAGTGCGATGAGCAGCCGGATGCAGCGCCGGTGAAGGTACTGGTCGTCGAGGACGAGCCAGTCATCGCCGAGGCGCTGTGCCGGGGCCTGTCGGGGGAGGGGTTCGTCGTCACGGTCGCCGCCAACGGCCCTGACGGGTTGTGGCAGGCGACCGAGTTCGCTTTTGATGTGGTCGTCCTTGACGTGATGCTGCCGGGTCTGTCGGGTTACGAGGTGTGCCGTCGACTGCGTCGCGGCGGGTTCGGCGTCCCCGTCCTGATGCTGACAGCCAAGGACGGCGAGCACGACGAGGCCGACGGTCTGGACTTGGGCGCCGATGACTATCTGACCAAGCCCTTCTCGTTCGTCGTGCTGCTGGCCCGGCTGCGGGCTTTGCTGCGCCGGGCGCCGGGCGAGCGGTCCCCGGTGCTGGCCGTGGGGGACTTGTCGGTTGACCCGGCGTCCCGCCGCGTCTGGCGCGGGCAGGTTGAGGTCAGGTTGACGGCTCGGGAGTTCTCACTTGCCGAGTATCTGGTGCGCCGCAAGGGGCAGGTCGTCAGCCGCAGCCAGATTGCCGAGCACGTCTGGGAGGCCCAGCTTGACGTCGACTCCAACGTCGTCGAGGTCTACATCGGCTACCTGCGCCGCAAGCTTGACCAGCCGTTCGGGCTCGCCAGCATCGAAACTGTTCGCGGGGTGGGCTACCGGCTAATGGACACAGCAGCCCCAGCGGGTGCGCAGCTGGCAGCGCCACCGGGCGCGTCGCCAGCGGTAGAGCGGGGGAGCCAAGCTGCAGCGGCCGACAACTGAGCAGCCAGCGACCAGCCTGGCCGGTGCCGGTCCCCGCAGCGGTGCCAGAACCGGACGATTGAAGAGGATGCCCTGGGCGCCGCTGGGGGTGCGAGCCAGCGCCACCGCTCTGGCAACCGCCGTCGTTGCGAGTGCGCTGGTAGTCGGGGGCCTGCTGCTGGTCGTATTGGTGCACCGGTCGCTGGTGAGCGGTCTGGACGTGGCCGGCTACACCCAGGCCCGCAACGTCGCAGCCCTGGCCGGCACCGGGCGATTGCCGGCAACTATTGCCACCACAGGTGATGAAAGTGCGGTGGTGCAAGTCGTCGACCAGGCCGGGATGGTGGTCTCCGCGAGTGGCAACGTCACCGGCAACCCGGCGGTGCTGGCAACCGCCCCAACACGCCGGATCCCGACGGCTGTCACTATCGCCGGTCTGCCGATCGCCGACACGGGACAGTCGTTTCGTCTGATCGCCGAACCGGTCGATCTGCCAAGCGGTCCCGGCTGGGTCTACGTCGCCAGCTCCCTGGGCCAGGTTGACGCCAGTGTGACCCGGGTTGGGACCCTGCTCGCCGCCGGTCTGCCGTTGCTGGTCGTCGTGGTCGCCGCGGCGACCTGGCGGGCTGTCGGCCATGCCCTGCGGCCAGTGGAACGGATCCGGCGAGGCGCGGCTGCGATCGGCGCCAAAGGCCTCGGGGAACGGGTGCCAGTCCCGGCGGCCCGCGATGAGATCGGGCGCCTCGCCGTGACCATGAACCAGATGCTCACCCGGCTGCAGGACGCCGCGCTGCGGCAACGGCAGTTCATCGGCGACGCCTCCCATGAGCTGCGCAGTCCGCTCGCCGCCCTACAAGCCCAAGTCGACGTCGCCCTGAACTGCCACCACGAGGACTCGGACGGCGACGTGCTGCGCCACGTTCAGCACCAAGCCCGGCGGATGGGGGTGCTCATCGATGACCTGCTGTTCTTGGCCCGCGCAGACGAACGCGTCGAACCCGCCACCTCAGATGAGCCTGTCGACCTCGACGAGCTGGTCCTGACCGAGATCAGCCGCCTTCGCGCCGCCGGCGGGCCGGCCATCGAACTGGTCGGTCTGGCTGCGGCAAGAACCACCGGGTCGGCCCGTGACCTTGCCCGGATGCTCAGGAACCTCGGTGACAACGCCGTGGACCACGCGCAACGCACAGTCGCTTTCAGCCTGAATCGTGAACGCGACCAAGCAGTGATAGCAGTCAGCGACGACGGTCCAGGGGTCCCGCCAGCGGACCGGGCGAGAATCTTCGAGCGTTTCGTCCGGCTCGACCAGGCTCGCTCCCGCAGCCAGAACGTCGCCGGGGGTACCGGCCTGGGTCTGGCCATCGCCCAGCAGATAGTGCAGGCACACGGCGGCCAGATCGTCGCCACCGACCGCATCGACGGCAAGACCGGTGCAGCCTTCATCATCCGACTTCCCCTGCCGCTCGAGGACCCGCCCGCCGGCTGACCGGCCGCCTGTTGCGGCCCACGCTGGCGGCGTGCTTTGCCGTGAACTGCTCCCGCCGGCCCGGGGGCTGGCAGGGGCCGGTGTCAGAGCCGGATCCCGGTGCCTATAGAGCGCCCTGCAGGCGAACGGGGCCGGGCGGTGACGTCGCCGTGATCGACCAGCAGATGCAGCAGCTCCTGCCGCCCGGCGTGGTCGTCGCTGATCCGGCAGTACCCGGCGCGTAGGCGAGCGCGTCGATCACACCTTTGTGCAAGCGACGGCCAGCTTGAGCGCCCCCAGCCGAGCTGCACCTCCGCTGGCCATCAGATCCCTTGTTGCCTCGCGACGGCTCGTGCTCTCGCCGCCCGAGGTCGACAGCGAGACGGTGGCCGCTACCGGTGGTCGAGTGCCGTCCCGACAACCTGGGGCTTTGCGCGGGAGTGGAGAGGAGCGCTGTGGCACTGTGTGTCAGGTCACCCGCGCGTCTGCCTGTGCTGCCGAGAGGTCCCGCTATGAGTTCGAGCTTTGTCCGCGCCCGTTCACGGCACACGACACCGATGGCAGTCGCGGCGGTTTCCGCTGTTGCGCTGCTGGGAGCTGCCGGCACGGCATCCGCGTCCAGTGCCGGGACACCCCTGGTGCGGCCAGGTCACCCAAAGGTCGGTCAGGCGCGGGTGACGAGCTTGTTCCCGTCCAATGCGTTGACGGTCCGCGACGGGTCGCAGGCCACGGGGCGGCGAATCGCTTTGCCGTTCCCTGACTGCCGGGTGCAGGTGACTGACTGCCATGATGTGGCTTTGCTGGATCGCTTGGATGGCTTCGACCTCGATCCCCGCCTGGCGATGCGGTTCGACCGGCCGGTGGACCCGGCTGCCGTGGCGACGGCGACGACAGTCGCTGCGGTGTCTGGGCGGGGACGCGGTGTCGGGGTCGACCGGGTGGTCTACGACGCGGTCTCGCGCACGGTGTACGCCCACCCGGCCCGGCAGTTGGCTCCGGGTGCGACCTACCGGCTGAGCGTCGGCGGGGGCCGGGCTCATCTTCGTTACGCCAGCAGCGTGTTCACCACCGAAAGCGCGACGGCGGGGCTGCTTTCGATGCGTCGCCAGCTCGACGACGGCTCGGCCTACCGCGCAGCCAGCATCCCGGCCGTCGCCCGCGGCTTGAAGGTGGACAGCGTCGTCCCCGCCGCCGGGGCGGTGCTGAGCTACACAGCCGACATGGGCAGCAAGGGCGGGCTGGTCACCTCACCGGTCGACAACACCTCCTCCACGGCGGCCGGGTCGTATGTCTTTGGCTCCTACCTCGCCCCGTCCTGGCTCGACGCTGACAGCGTCATCGCCCAGCGGCCGACCGGCGGGCCCGGACCTCGGGTCACCGGGCAGGCCCGGCTGCCGTTCGTGCTGATCCTTCCTGCCGGGCCGGTGCCGGCCGGCGGCTGGCCGGTGGCAGTGTTCGGCCACGGTTTCACCCGCTCGGATGCCGACCTGTTCCTGGCCGCTGACTTCAACGCCAGCCGCGGGCTCGCGACGATCGCGACCGACGTCGTCGGACACGGGTACGGCCCGCGTTCGAGCTGGAAAGCAGTCTCGGCCGCCGGGACGACTCCCGACATCCCGGCCTACGCGCGAGGAGTCGACCAGAACCACGACGGGATGATCACCTCCACCGAGGGGTCCTCCGCCCCGGCGCAGCCGGCGCCCGATGCCTCGGTCGGCAGCCGCGACGGGCTGCGGCAGACAGTCGCCGACGTCATGAGCCTGGTGCGCGCGGTCGGGCGGGGGCTTGCGCTGCCCGGTCATGCCGGCACCGTCCTTCGGCGTACCGCGGTGTCCTACTACGGGCAGAGCTTCGGCGGCATCTACGGGGTGATGCTCGGTGGCACCGACCCGCTGGTGCCGGTGCTTGCCCCCAACGTCTCCGGCGGTCCGATCAGCGAGATTGCCAGGCTCTCACCGGCCTTCCGGCCGCTGGTGACCCAGGACCTGGGTCAGCGGCAGCCGTCGCTGCTCAACGGCGGCTACGACGGCTTCACGGAGTCGATGCCGCTGCGCGGCGATGCGCCGGTCACGGCCCCGGCACGGGGTGCGCCGGCGATCCAGCAGGCGAGCGCCAACGAGACGTGGATCGACCGCTCGGGCAGCCCGGAGACCTTCGCCCCGCTGCTGCGCGCCCGGCCCCCGGCGGGTTCGGCCGCCAAGCGGGTCCTGCTGTCGAACGCGTTCGGTGACCAGACCGTCCCGAACCCGACCACCTACACCGAGCTGCTCGCCGGGGGGTTGTTCGACCGGGAGAGCCTGTACCGCAACGACAGGACCCCCAACGCGGGGATGAACCCGCACGGGTTCCTGCTCGACCCCCGTTTTGTGCGGGGCAACACCCAGGAACAGAACCAGATCGTCACGTTCCTCGCCAGTGCCGGCACCAGGACGATCAACCCCGACCCGGCCGGGCCGGCCTCGGTCTTCGAGGTGCCGATCAACAATCCCAACGAGCTCAGAACCCTGAACTTCGTCCGCCCCCTCGTCCCCTGACCCGCGGGGGCTGACAGCCCGAACATCCGGCCAAGCGAGCGTTCGGCACGGCGGGCAAGACGGTTCGCTCGAAGACCGAAACCGGCTCGCGGATCGCAGGGCGTTGTCCGCGCACAAGTCGTTCTCCTCGCCTCGAGGGTGCGCGGCCGCCCCGCGGCGGCGAGCTGGGTGTGGGAGGGGAGCGGGGCGCCCGCGGGGACCCGCGGGCAGAGCCGGCAGCCCGAGGCGCGCTGAAGCGCCGGCGAGGCGACCCACGGGGGTGGGTAACGCGCGGTCCAGCGCGCCGATGACTTAGCTGTCGCCTATCGGGGCAGCCACCACGGGTGGCGCGAGCACGGTCAGCAGGCTGGCCAGCAGCCAGCAGCCGGTGAGCACCACCGCGGCCCGCAGCACGGCGCCGCCGGCGGCGTCCAGCCGGCCCAGTCCCGCCGCGCGGAGCCCGGCGGCGACCGGTTGCCCGAGCCGCCGGCCGACCCGGCGTCCGATCGTGACCGCAAGCAGGACGGCGAGCACGTCCCCGCCGAGGTGCACCAACGGGCTGGGCCCGGCACCCAGGCGTGCCGCAACCGTCAGGCCGACGGCGAGGGCGACGAGCAGCCCGGCGAGCCCGAACGCGGGCACGACAGCCCCCCGCCGCCAGCCGGTCCGGGTTGCCAGCCCGGCCAGTCCCAGCAGCACCAGGTCGACGACCAGCCTACCGGGCAGGCCCGCCCTGACCGGGTTCACCGGCCGCCGGCCAGTGGGTCTGCCCCGGGCCCGGGCGGTTTCTTCCGACCCGCCGCAGGCCAGACCCGCATATGCCGGTGCCCTGGCCCACCCCGGCCGCGTGCTGCTCGTGGACCGGCACCCGGACCAGCCCCGGCACCGGCGGCGGCACCCGGTCCAGATGCCGGCCCCACAGCGCCTCCGGTGCCGGGTCGGGTGGCTGCCGCCGGGCCGGGAGCCGAACCGGTAGGGCTGTAGGGCGGGCTGCCGCCGCCGGTCGTGTTGGGGGTACCGGTCGGTGAGGAGCGCAAGGCGCTGGTGACCGACGACCACACCTGGCGCCCCACGGCGGCCGGGCCGGCCGCGCTACCGCCGGCGACCAGACCGGCGAGCAGCGCCCCAGCAACCAGTGCCCCAGCAACCAGCACCGGGACGGCGACCCGGGAACGGGCCCGGGGTGTGCGCCGTGCCGCTGCGTCATCACCGCCAAGGGGCGCCGCCCGGATGGTCCGGGCGGGGGAGGGCCGCGGGCCGGTTGTCCACTCAGCGGGGACGTGCTGCGGCTGGGTGTCCTCGTCTCGGTAGCCCCTTCCACCGCTAGACAGTCCGTAGCCGCCTGTGTCGGCGTCGGGCCCTGGGTGGACCGGCCAGACCGGCGGGCGGGGGTTGTGCCGGTCGGGCTGGCGGCGGGGCAGCCCGGTGCTGCCCCGCCGAACCTGCCGCAGGAAGGGGATGGCCATCTGTGTCGCTCTCAGGAGCCGGTCGCCGGCGCGGGTGTGCTGCTGCCACCCGCCCCGCTGGGCGCCGCCGGCGCGGCTGGTGCGCCCGGACCTGCGGCGGGGCTGTGCGGGGTGGGGATGTCCACCCGGGTGGCGTCCAGGTCGGTGTGGTCGGCGTCGACCGTGCCGGTGGCGCGGATGGACGTGCCGACTGTCAGGGCACCGCGGCTGGCGGGCTGCCCGCCGCGGGTGTAGCTGGTGGCGGCGGTGGTGTGCACGGTGCGGGTGAACCTGTCGGGGTCGAGAACGGTGAGCGTGTCAGCCCCGACGGCGCTGATCCGCCCGTCGAGGTGCGGGGCGCGGATGTCGACGTCGAGCGCGGTCGGGGTGCTGGCTGTCGGGTCGCTGGCCCGGACCCGGACATGCTCGCCGACGGCAAGAGCGCTGCGCGCCGCGCTCGCCGGGCCTTGGTGCACCGTCGTGGCACTGGAAAGGGTGTAGGTGCGGCTGGTGTTGTCAGGCAGCGCAACCGTCAGCGTGCTGGCGGTCAGCCCGGTGATCGTGCCAGTTCCCTTGCCTTCCTTGCCACCTTTGCCTGCCTTGCCACCGTGGGGGCCGCCGCCGCGGCGGTGTCGTGCCCCGACACCGCCGCCGACACCCTGGGCACCGGCGCCGCCTGGCCTTGGCTTGCCGCCGTGGTGGGCGCCGGGGGTGGCGCTGCTCGTGGAGCCAGCAGTTGGCTTGGGCGCCGGGGTGCTGCTGGCGGCGTAGGCGGCGGTGCCGCCGGCGAGCCCGACGCCCAGGGCGGCGAGCACGAGCACCGAGGCCCGCTTGGCTCGGCGAGGGCGACGGGACGGGCCGCTCTGGCTGGTGTTAGGTGAGGTGCTGGCCATGGTGAGGGCTCCTTGGGTGAGGGCACCCGACCCGGTGTGGCGGGTGCTTCACGACGCACGTTTGCTCCGGTTGCTGGCATTGGGCTGAGAGCTGTGTACGGACCGGGTAAACCCCGGCGGCGGGTCGGTCTTCCGGTCGCCTTCGGGTCGGCTGCCGGCGGCCGGCTGGGCTAGGGTCGCCGCTCATGTGGCTGGTAGCGATCGTCGGCGGGGTGCTGGCGGTGGTCACGGGGCTGCTGCCGCTGACCGGCACTGACAGTGTGGTGTCGGTGAGCCAGCGGGTCGGGCCGGTGCTGGTGTTTCTGGTCGCGATCACGGTGCTGGCGCAGCTGGCTGATGAGGCGCAGGTGTTCGACGTCGTCGCTGACCGCACCGCCCGGCTCGCCGGCGGGTCGGTGCGCCGGCTGTTCGTCCTGGTGGTGGTGCTGGGCTGGGCGGTGACGGTGGTGCTGAGCCTGGACACCACAGCGGTGCTGCTGACCCCGGTGGTGCTGGCGCTCGCCGGCCGGCTGGGTCTGGCTCCGGCGCCGTTCGCCTACGCGGCGGTGTGGCTGGCCAACACCGGGTCGCTGCTGCTGCCGGTGTCGAATTTGACCAACCTGCTGGCGGTGGGGCGCCTGGGCCTGTCCGCTACGGCCTACGCCGAACGGATGGCCGCCCCCGCCCTGGTTGCCCTGGCCGCCAGCCTGGCGGTGCTGGGGGTGTGGTTCCGCCGGGACCTGACCGGCAGCTACCGGCTGCCCGAGCCGGTGACCCCCGCCGACCGGACCCTTTTTCGGGTGGCCGCCGCGGCCTGCCTGGCGGTCGGCCCGGGTTTCGTGGCCGGTCTGCCGGTCCAGGACGTCGCTCTGGCCGCTGCCGTGGCGCTGGTCGTCGCGTTCGCGGTTCGTCGGCGTCAGGCGCTGCGGTTCGCTCTGGTTCCGTGGCGGCTGGTGCTTCTGGTGGGGGGCTTGTTCTGTGCGGTGACCGGGCTGCTGCGGCTGCCGGCCGTCGCCGGCGCGCTGCATACCGCGCTCGGCAGCGGAACCGGGATCGCCGGGACGCTGCGTACCGCCGGGGTCGCCGCGGCGGCGAGCAACGCGCTGAACAACCTGCCCGCCTACCTCGCGTTGGACGGCACGGTCCCCGCCGGGCACCGTCGCCAGCTGCTGGCGGTGCTGCTCGGCACCAACCTGGGGCCGCTGGTGCTGCTGTCCGGGTCGCTGGCGACGCTGCTGTGGCGGGAGCGCTGCGCCGCCCGTGGGGTGCAGGTCTGGCCTGGGCAGTTCGCCCGCCTGGGCCTGGTCGGCGTCCCGGTCGTGCTGGCTGCCAGCGCCCTGGCCCTGGTCGCGGCCGACAACCTGATCGGCTGACCGCCGCCGTTGACCGGGCTTGCCAGAGTGTGCTCGGGCGCCGGTTTCTCAGCTGGTTGCCAGGACCGGGCAGCACACTGGCCCAGCGGAGCGGCTGTGAGGACGGCGAACATGACGGTGGTGACCGGGCCGACGCGGACGGGACCGGGCGAGCGGGGACCGGCGCGGATCCTGGTCGTCGATGACGAGGTGTTCCTCTCGGACATGGTCGCCATGGCGCTGCGCCCCGCCGGGTACCGGGTGGCGCAGGCCAGCTCGGGCCGTCAGGCTCTCGAGCTCGCCGCCGGGTTCG
>JAABUR0100002756.1_pt1 | contig 26047 bp, 29 predicted proteins | sample 5560091 | NCBI WGS metagenome assembly JAABUR01 (sample SAMN10711879, study PRJNA513375) | rock metagenome | isolation source: Antarctica rocks | place: Antarctica: Victoria Land, University Valley sud
CACCAAAGACTCGGCCTCCCCGAGCAGCGCGCCGAGCCGGGGGACCAGGTCGAGGGCATCGCCCACGCCTTCGCGTACGGCGGCGGCTGCCTGGACCAGATCGTTGGGTCCGGGAAGGGGGAATCTCACCGGCTCACCCTAATCGCCGCCAACCGGTAACGGTTTGGCAACAACAACCCGGTAATGGGCGGACCCGGACTGTCTGCATCCGCTGGGGGGTCCCCAGGACGACCACCAGTTGTTAGCTTCACCCACACGTCTCGTCCCTTCTTTGATCGTTGGCCTCGAGAGCCCACCGTCCGACCCCACGCCATCGTCCGTCGAGGAGGCCACGCCGTACATGCTCATCGTCGACGACCTGGTCGTGCGCTACGGGGCGGTCGAGGCCCTCAAGGGGGTCTCGCTGGAGGTGCCGGACAACAGCGTTGTGGCAGTTCTCGGCAGTAACGGGGCGGGCAAGAGCACCCTGCTCCGGGCCATCTCGGGAACGCATCGCCTTCATCGCGGGCGGATCGAGCAGGGAACGATCTCCTATCAGGCAGCCGACCGGTCTGGCACTGGCGGACTCACGCGCATCGACAAGCTCGACCCAGCCAGGACCGTGGGCCATGGCATCGTCCAGTCACCGGAAGGCCGGCGGATCTTCGGCCGGCTCACCGTGGACGAGAACCTGCGCGCTGGCGGGATGAATTCCTCGGCCTCCAGGGCTACCCGGTCCGAGACTCGAGACCGGGTCCTGAGCCTGTTCCCCATCCTCGGGCAGCGTCGCGGCCAGCGAGCCTCGCTCCTTTCTGGTGGTGAGCAGCAGATGCTGGCGATGGGCCGAGCTCTGATGGCCAGCCCGAGCCTGCTGCTGCTCGACGAGCCGTCCCTGGGGCTGGCCCCGCAGATCGTCGAGCAGATCGGCGAGATCGTGCTGGAGATCAACCGGATGGGCACGTCGGTGTTGCTCGTCGAGCAAAATGCCAGCATGGCTCTGCGCGTCGCGCAGTACGCCCACGTGCTCGAGGTCGGCAAGGTGTCCCTGTCCGGTCCGGCTGAAGAACTCGCCAAGACCGATCAGGTACGAGACCTCTACCTCGGCCACGGGTCCGAGAAGATCTCCGGTACGGCTGCCGAGGGCCGCAGCCAGCACCTCACGCGGTGGACCGGATGACCGATCAGCCACGCCAGGCGCGGGCCGACAACCGGCCCGAAGCCCCGGCCGACGCGTCCGCTGACGACCGACCCCAGCCCGGAATCAACGCGCCGGGGGACAACATTCCAGAGCTCGTCGTCGACGACGTGACCGTCCGTTTCGGCGGTCTCACGGCGCTGGACTCGGTGTCCCTGCGGGTGCAACCGGGCTCGATCCACGCTCTGATCGGGCCCAACGGTGCAGGGAAGTCCACCCTGTTCAATGTGCTCTCCGGGGTCTATCCCGCGACATCCGGACGGGTCATGCTCGGCGATCGGCAACTCACCGGATTGCGCCCCTTCAAGATCGCGGACCTCGGCGTCGCCCGCGCGTTCCAGAACATCGCGCTCTCACCCACGCAGTCGGTGCTGGCAAACCTGATGCTGGGCCGGCACCACCTGATGAAGACCGGATTCATCACTGCCGGCCTCGGCTGGCCCACCGCCCGTCGGGAGGAACGCCGCAACCGGGACCGGGCCACCGAGATCGCCGATTTCATGGGCCTGTCCAAGGTGCTGCATGCACCGGCCGGCCTGCTGTCGTACGGCGATCAGAAGCGTGTCGACATGGGACGGGCCTTGTGCATCGAGCCGCGCGTGCTGCTCCTGGACGAGCCGGTGGCCGGGATGAACTCCGACGAGACCGACCGGATGGGCCAGACCATCGAAGACATCCGGCAGACCATGCACATCTCGATCGTCCTGGTCGAGCATGACATGGGACTGGTCATGGGGATCGCCGACCGGGTCACCGTCCTGGACTTCGGCAAGCGCATCGCCGACGGCCCGCCGCACGAGGTTCAGGACGATCCAGAGGTGATCCGGGCCTACCTGGGTTCGGCCGCCGATGTCGCCGCGGCCCAGGAAACCCTCCACCACGAGCCGGAAGCGGTACACCCGGAGAAGAGCACATGACGCTCTTTCTGGAACTCGTGATCAACGGCCTGTCCGTGGGTGCGGTCTATGCACTGATCGCGCTCGGCTTCGTGATCATCTTCAAAGCAACCGAGGTGGTGAACTTCGCGCAGGGATCCTTGCTCTTCCTCGGCGGATTCACGATCAGCGAGTTCTCCGACGACTTCGGGTTCTTCCCCGCGCTGCTGCTCGGGATCACCGTGGCAGCCTTCGGTGCCCTGCTGATCGAGCGGATCCTGGCCATCAGGGGCAGCCAGGCCTCGGTGAATACGCTGGCGATCGTCACCATCGGCGTGGACATCATCATCGCCGCAGAGCTGGTCCGCAGGGTCGGTGTCGATGCCCGAACCCTGCGTGACCCGTTCGGCGCCGACACCATCAGCTTCGGCGGAGTGGAGGTGGCGACCAGCCGGGTAGCCGCGATTGTGGTTGCGGCGGTGCTGGTCGGCGCATTCTTCCTGGCATTCAAGTACACCAAGTGGGGCATCGCGATGCGGGCCAGCGCTGAGGACCCGGAAGCAGCCGCCCTGATGGGGATCAGGCGCAGCCGGGTCTCAGCCATCGCCTGGATTCTGGCCGGTCTACTGGCCACAGTCGCGGTCGTGTTCCTGGTCGCGTTTCCGACTCCAGGGCTGGACGGCAACGTGACCCGCCTGGCGCTCAAGGCATTTCCGGCCGCGATCCTCGGTGGGCTCGACTCGACCGGTGGAGCCATCATCGGCGGACTGCTGGTCGGAATGGCCGAGCAACTGGCGCTCGGCTACGACAACTATCTGAGCTTCCTCGGCGGTGGCTTCGGCGAGATCATGCCGTACGTCATCATGATCATCGTCTTGCTGGTCCGGCCGTCCGGGCTGTTCGGTACGAGGGATCTGGCCCGTGTCTGAGCCGACGGTCACGAAGACAACTCCGTCTTCAGCGGCTGATGGCGCCGCGACGAGCCCATCAGAAGTCGAGCCCGACAACCGGGCGCGCGCGGTGGCGGCAGCACCGGCCGATCCGCAGCGGCGCAGCCGGCGGCTGCAGTGGCTGCTCGCCGGCGTGGCCATCCTGCTGCTTGCCCTGTTCCCCATCTATCAGGGTGGGTCGCTGCTCTACATCGGGTTGACCTGCATGGCCGCCGCCGTCGGCGCGGTCGGACTCACGCTGCTCACCGGGGTCACCGGTCAGCTGTCTCTGGCACACGCGTTCTTCCTGGCCATCGGCACGTACTCCTATGCCTATCTCTCCGGAGAACCCGGCGGTCAGGCGGTTCAGTTCGGCGGCCTGGGTCTGCACCCGGTGCTGGGCGCCATCGGTGGAGTTCTCGCTGCGGGTGTGGCCGGCTTGTTGTTCAGTCCGATCGCCTCGCGGCTGCGCGGGATCTACCTGGGTGTCGCCTCGCTGTCCCTGGTCCTGATCGGTCAGCATGTGCTGTTCAACTGGACCACCGTGACCGGAGGGTTCAACGGCCGCCCGGCCGAGCCGTTCAGCCTGTTCGGGTTCGAGTTCAGCAACGACAGCCCGGAGAACCTGTTCGTCCTCAACGTGCCGTTCGGCAAGAACGAGCGGCTTTGGTATCTCTTCCTCGTCCTGCTGGTGCTCTCCTGCTTGTTCGCCCGCAACCTGCTGCGCAGCCGCCCGGGCCGGGCGCTGCAGATGGTGCGCGACCGTGAGGTAGCCGCCTCGGTCATGGGCGTTGGCGTGGCCCGCTACAAGGCCTACGCGTTCGTGCTGTCCTCGTTGTATGCGGGCCTGGCCGGCGTGATGCTCGCACTGATCCTGCGCCCGACACCGGACTCGTTCGGCCTGGTGCTGTCCATCTCCTTCCTCGCCATGATCGTGATCGGCGGTTTGGGCTCGGTCGTCGGTGCTGTCATCGGCGCGAGCTTCGTGACCGCGTTACCGGCCCTGTTCCAGCAGTACTCCGACGTCATCCCATTCCTGGCCCAGCCGGGCAGTGGGGGGCTGGACGCGGCGACGCTTGCCAAGTTCTTGTACGGCGGTGCCGTCGTGTTCGTCCTGCTGGTCGAGCCCGGCGGGCTGGGTGCGGTGGGGCGGCGCCTCATCGGCAGGATCTCCGGCGCGTCGCGACTCACCAAGCGAACTGTGAAGAGCGCCACCACTCAAGACTTACCGCCTACGGCTCCGGCTGGTTCTCACGAGGACAGTGGACCGCAGCGGGAGGCGCCCGACCGGGCGAGTAACCAAGTCAACCGAGATGAGGAACATCGATGAACATTCGCAGAGCACGTGCGGCTGCTGCGCTCGGCGTGGCAACCGTGCTCGCCGTCACGGCGTGCAGCACCAGGGCAGACGACAGCGGCGGCGGTGGTGGCGGAAGCGGCGAGAGCGGCGGCAACGATGCCGACGTGCTGACCGACTTCGGCGTCACCGACGACACCATCAACCTGGGCATCCTGACCGACCTGACCGGTCCGTTCGCCTCTCTGTCGACCGGCATCGTCCAGGGCAACCAACTGGTCTACGACACGATCAACGAGGACGGCGGGATCTGCGGCCGGCAGATCGAGCTGGACATCCAGAACCACGGCTACGACGTGCAGCAGGCGGTGCAGCTCTACAACCAGGTGGCACCCAATGTCCTGGGCATCACTCAGCTGATCGGCTCGCCGATGACCACGGCGCTGCTCGACCAGATCACCGCTGACGAGATGGTCACTGCCCCTGCGTCCTGGGCTTCCACCTTGCTGGAGAACGAATACATCCTGATGGGGGGCACGACCTACGACCTCGAGATGATCAATGGAATCCAGTGGATGGTCGATGAGGGCATGATCGCCGAGGGCGACACTGTCGGGCACATCCACGTCGAGGGCGAGTACGGCGGAAACGGGCTGCTTGGTGCGCAGTACGCCGCTGGCGAACTCGGCCTGAACCTGGTCGACGTTCAGGTCAAGTCCACCGATCAGGACCTCTCCGGCGCCATCTCGTCCCTGGGAAGTCAGGGCGTGACGGCGATCTTCCTGACGACCACTCCGGCGCAGACTGCCTCGGCAGTCGGCTCGGCGGCCGCGGGGGGGCTGAATGTTCCGTTCTTGGGCAACAACCCGGTATTCGCACCGGCGCTGCTGGACAGCCCGGCGGCGGCAGCTTTGGCGGCGAACCTGTATGTGGAGACGTCGACCACCCCGTACTCCTCGGACACCCCGGAGGCGCAGGATCTTCGCGACCGCCTGGTCGAGAAGTTCCCGGACGCCTCGCCCACCGCCGGCCAGTTCTACGGCTACGGCGTGGCAACCATCTACGCCGCGGTCATGCAACGCGCCTGCGACAATGGTGACCTGACCCGGGCCGGGCTCCAGACGGCTCTGACCGAGACCACCAATGGCGACACCAGCGGGATCATCGCCCCGCTGGATTACTCCGAGCCGGGTTCCTCGCCGTCGCGCGAGATCTACATCGCCCAGCCCAGTGCCGACGCCGAAGGTGGCCTGGCCCTGGTGAAGGAACTGTTCACCACCGATCTGGCACAGGGCTACGTCGGTCCCTCCGAAGGCTGACCGGCTCGCAACTGTTAACGCGTTGTAGTCGCGCCGTCCCGAGGAGTCAGCTCGGGACGGCGCGTCCGCGTCGCACCGGAGTGTTGCGGACTCGCGTGAGCACGATGACGCGGCCGCTCCGGGACTTAAGCCCTACCCTGGACCTTTGTTCGTGACGGACGCAGCGTTCGGGATGGGGTGTCGCACGGGTGCCAACTGAAGGCCGCCCGCGCCAGAGCGACCGCTCCGATGACCCCTGGTCGACCGGTCCGCTCACCGTCTCTGACCTGCTGGCCAAGTCCGGTCAGCCTCCGGTGCGCAGTTCCAGGCGCCGGGTCGCGGCGCGGCAGGCCGTCGTGCAGGTACGGCGGCACCGCGTGCGCCGAGCACTCGCGGTGCTCACCACCATGCTGGTCGCGTTGCTCGCATCGACGGCGGCCTACTACGTGGGACTGTTCTTCTACCTCGACGGTGCGATCGACCGGGTCGACGCCCTGGCCGAGGATTCCCCCGGCATCATCTCGCCGGAGGCTCAGGACGCGGCCGACAACTTTCTCATCGTGGGCACCGAGGCGGACGGCTCGGCGGAGCGCGTCAGCTCTGCCGTTGTCGCCCATCTCGGCCCCGTACGCGACGGCGCGGTGCTGGTGAGCCTTCCGCTGACCGCGTTCGTCGACGTACCCGCCTGTCCCAGGGGTGCCCAGTCCCGGCTGACCGATCCGTACGGCGGCTCGTTGGCCTCCAGCTACGCGGCTGGTGGCGCCGGCTGTCTGGTCCGGAGCGTGCAGCAATTGACCGGAATGCGGATCAACCACTACGTGCAACTCGATCTCGGACGCCTTCCTGGCATGGTCGACGCACTCGGTGGCGTCCCGGTCTGCATCCCACCCGAAATGATCAGCGCTGAGACCGGCGACCAGTCCGCCGTGCCCGCGGGGCCTTCCGTTCTGGACGCCGATCAGGTACGAGCTCTGCTCGCCGACGTCGACCCTGACCTGGATCCGACCGGCCAGATGGCAACCGATCGGCAAAGATTGCTGCTTGCATCCACGTTGCGCGAAGCGCTGCGCGTGGCGAACCTGGCCAACCCGATCGTGCTCACCGGCTTCATCAGCGAGGTTGCCAATGGGCTGACCCTGGATCGGGCTACGACGTTGGGGGCATTGAAGGACCTGGGCGACAAGCTGGGCGAGTTCACTGCCGGCGACACCGTGCAGGCCATCGTCCCGTTGGCAGAGGTGCGATACCGGCCGGTCGGCAGCGAACAGAGCTTCGCCCTCATCGATGACCAGGCCAGCCGGGAGATGTTCCTGGCGATCATCGGTAACAGTGACCTACCGGCCATCCCACCCGGCCCGGACTCGAGCGCTGCTCCAGATCCAGTGACGCCGCCGGGCGACAGCGCACCTCCGCCGCCGCCGCCGCCGGACCCGAATGCACTCACCGTGGCCCCGGCCCAGATCACCGTGAACGTGTTCAACGGAATCGGTACGCCTGGCCTGGCCACCAACGCCGCCGCCGCGCTCACCGCCCAGGGTTTCAGGGTGGGCGAGATCGAGAACCAGGTCACCGGCGCGGTGGAGTCGGTGGTCCGATACGCACCTGAGCAGTTCCAAGCTGCCCGCACAGTGGCCGCCGCGGTGCCCAACTCGGTGCTGCAGGAGGGTGCCACCACGGGTGGGTCCATCGACCTGATCGTCGGGTCTTCGTTCGACGGCGCAGTACCGGTCGTGGTCCCGGCGCCGCCTGCGGCACCCGTCCCGTCGCCCTCCGACGTCGCGCCGAGCGCCGATCCGACGACCGCGCCGGATCGGCGGTCCTGCGGCTGACGCTGCCGCCTCCACTCGGGAAACTCGTTGAGAGCGCAATGGTCTAGCCCGACCGGCCGAGACTCCCTAGAGTGCCCTCATTCTCGGGCAACGACGGATGCTGAGGGAAGGAATTGGTATGGGCGCAGTGCGGACGCGGCGCGGATGGATGGCCACTGTTGGCGCATTCGGCATGGCGGTCCTGATGACCACGCCGGCAACTGCCGAGACCGCATCGGGATCGGTCTCGCCACCGATCATCGAGGGGCTGATCGGGCCGCTGGGGCTCGACGTCAGTACCAACGGAACCATCTACGTTGCGGAGGGCTTCGCCGGGCAGATCACCAGAGTGCTTCCTGGCGGCGCCCGCTCGGTGCTCTTCGCCGCCGAGGGTGCCTCGGTTTCCGGAGTGGCCAGCACCGCCCTCGGTAGGGTCGCGATCACGCTCTCGACATTCCCGGAGGAGGAAGCGCCTCCGCTGGACACCACGCTGGAATTGGTGGCGCCCAATGGGAACGCAATCACGCTGGCCTCGCTGCTGGACTTCGAGGAGGCGAACAATCCGGACTCGGTCAACACCTACGGCTTCCTCAACCTGCCGGCCGGGTGCACGGCCAAACTTCCGCCGGAACTCCAGCCCCACCCAGGCGGCATCGAATCGAACCCGTACAAGGTCGCCACGCTCAACCCGATCAGCTATGCCGTGGCAGACGCGGCCGGGAACAGCATCGTGCAAGTGACCGTGGGGCAGCAGCCCAGGCTGGTCGCGGTTCTGCCCGGTGTCCCGCAGCGGATCACCCCGTCGGCTGCTCTCCAGAACGGGCTGCCGCTGTGCACGGTCGGTCGGATCTACACCTCTGAGCCAGTGCCGACCGACGTCGAGGTCGGCCCGGACGGATTCTGGTACGTGAGTTCGCTGCCCGGCGGACCCGAACTGCCTGGCAGCGGCTCGGTATTCCGGGTCAACCCGAACACCGGCGCGGTCAACCTGGTCGCCAGGGGCTTCACCGGGGCCACTGACCTCGCGGTTGCCGACGACGGGACGATCTACGTGGCCGAACTGTTCGGCAACCGGATCAGCTCGATCAGCAACGGCGTTGTCAGTCCGGTGGTCGACCTGTTCTCGCCGGGTGCCGTCGAGATTGCCGACGACGGGACGATCTACGCGACCGCGGGAGTCTTCGGTCCCTCCGGTTCTGTGGTGGTCGTGACCCCGTAGCTTTCGGGAGTGCCCGCGGATTTTGCTGATCTTCTAGCGGCGAACGCAGCGTTCGCCGAGACGTTCGACCTGGCTGGGTTCGACGGCGTCGCGCACAGCGGCGTCGCCGTGGTCACCTGCATGGATTCGCGGATCGATCCGCTCCGGATGCTGGGGCTCAAGCCCGGCGATGCGAAGATCTTCCGCAACCCGGGTGGGCACGTCACGAATGCAGCGCTCGACGCGATGGTCCTCGGCGTGCATCTGCTGGGCGTCGAGCGGATTCTGATCGTTCCGCACACCCGCTGCGCTTTGGCGATGCACAGCGAGCAGGAGTTGCGCCGGCAGGTAAGCGCGGCCAGTGGTCAGGACGCGGCGTGGACGTCGTGGAACGTGGTGACCGATCAGGTGGCAGCACTCCGGGAAGACGTGGCCAGGGTGCGGTCACATCCGCTCATCCCGAAGCGGGTCCCGGTCGGCGGTTTCCTGTACGACGTCGACACCGGTCTGCTGACGCAGCTGATCTGAGACGGCTGTCTCTGAGACGGTTGGGAATCCAAGGAACCCCAGTGCGCGAATATAGGTAGAGCATCCGTAACCGTCTTCGTTGGGAAAACACCGTGACCGACACCATCGGCTCCAGCCACGCTCCCGCGCCGTTCCTCGCCGAGGCTGTCCAACCGGGCCCGAGTTGGCGTCCAGCCGGGATCGCCGGAGCGGCACAGCGGCTGGAAAGGATCGTCCGACCGGCTCTTGGCGGTGAACTGCCGATCCGGCTGCGCGCCTGGGACGGCAGCGAGGCGGGCCCGGTGGATGCGCCGACCGTGGTGGTGTCCTCGCCGACCGCGCTGCGCCGGCTGCTCTACCGGCCCAACGAACTCGGGCTGGCCCAGGCCTACGTCACCGGTGAGATCGAGGTCGAAGGGGATCTCCTCGACGGTCTGCGCCGGGTCTGGCAGACCGTCCGCGAGCGGGGCACAAAGGGTCGGCTCGGGCTGCCGGCCCTGGTCATGGCGGCCCGGACCGGGTTGGGGCTCGGAATCATCGGGAAGCCCCTTCCGCCACCGGATTCCCAGGCTCGGCTGCGTGGGCGTTTGCACAGCAAGCGCCGCGACCGGGAGGTTATCTCCCATCACTACGACCTGTCCAACGACTTCTATTCGTTGATCCTGGACGACAACAAGTCCTACTCGTGTGGCTATTGGACCAGCGACGACCCGTCCTACACCGTGTCCGACGCCCAGCGGGACAAGCTTGACCTGATCTGCACCAAGCTGGGTCTTGGGCCCGGCATGCGGCTGCTCGACGTCGGTTGTGGCTGGGGTTCGCTGTCCATCCACGCCGCTCAGTACTACGGCGTCCGGGTCATCGGGGTGACCCTGTCAGAACAGCAGCGTCAGTTCGTCCAGAAGCGGATCGACGACCTCGATCTCGGCGGGCTAGCCCAGGTCCGGCGCCAGGACTACCGGGACGTGACCGATGGGCCCTTCGATGCGGTCTGCTCGATCGAGATGGGCGAGCACGTCGGCAAGGGCAACTACCCGAAGTTCATCACCGGGCTGCACGCCTTGCTCCGACCTGAGGGGCGGCTGCTGATCCAGCAGATGTCGCGCAAGGACAAGCATGGCGGGGGCCCGTTCATCGAGGCCTTCATCGCCCCGGACATGTATATGCGCCCGGTCGGGGAAACGGTTGCCCTGATCGAGGACTGCGGCCTCGAGGTGCGTGATGTGCATGCGCTGCGCGAGCACTACGTACGTACGATTCACGCCTGGTACCGCACGTTCGAGGACAACTATGACGAGGCGGTCGATATGGTCGGCGAGGAGGTCGCCCGGGTGTGGCGCCTCTACCTGGTCGGCTCGGCCCTCTCGTTCGAGGAAGGCCGGATGGGCGTTGATCAGATCCTGGCCGTACGTTCGACCGCCGACGGTCGCAGCGGGCTGCCGGCGACCAGGGCAGGTCTGTGAGCTTTCCAACGTGGGACTTCCTGCTCACGCTTCCTCTGACAGCCCTCGCCGTCGCGGTTGTCCTCGGGGTAACCCTCGTCGTCGCGTTACGGGTGGGCAAGCATGCCGTCGTGGACGTTGCCTGGGGCGTCGGGTTCTCGGTGATCGCCATTGTCTCGTACGTTCTTTCGGCCGCCTTCGATGATGGAGATCCCGCCCGCCGGCTGCTGATCACTGCGCTGACCGTAATCTGGGGACTTCGGCTGGCCACCCACATTGGGCTCCGCTCGCGCGGGCACGGTGAGGACCCGCGTTATGAGGAGGTGTTGGGGAAGGCGCGTGGGAGCCGCACCGGGTATGCGGTACGAAAGATCTACCTGACCCAGGGTGCGGTCATGTGGTTCGTGTCCCTACCGGTACAGGTGACCGCGTTCCAGCCGCAGGGGTTGGGGTTCGATGGCTTCGGCGTGCTGGTCTGGATCGGGATTTCCGTCTGGGCGCTCGGCATGTTCTTCGAAACCGTCGGCGACCTGCAGCTCACCCGGTTCCGCAACGACCCGGCGTCGAAGGGACAGGTCCTCGACACCGGTTTGTGGCGCTACACCCGCCATCCCAACTACTTCGGCGACGCGTGTGTCTGGTGGGGACTGTCGCTGATCGCGTTCAGCGCCTGGCCGGGGATCCTGACGATCCTGTCGCCGGTCTTCATGACGTTCCTGCTCGCCAAGGGGACCGGCAAACCCACCCTGGAGAAGGACATGGACAAGCGGCGCCCCGGCTACACCGACTACGTCCGGCGGACCAGCGGCTTCTTCCCGCTACCGCCCCGCACCGCCACCGAACAACGCTCCTGACCCGACAACCGAGAGGCAACGATGAAGACCATCAGCTCTGGCATGACCGCTCCGGACTTCACCCTTCCCGATGAGACCGGGACGCCGCGCACGCTTAGCGACTTCCTGGCCAAGGGGCCAGTCGTGCTCTTCTTCTATCCGGTTGCGCTGAGCTCTGGTTGCACTGCCCAGAGCTGCCATTTCCGGGACCTCGCAGCGGAGTTCGAGGCAGTCGGTGCTCAGCGGATCGGGATCAGCACTGACCCGGTGGACAAGCAGAAGGAGTTCTCCGAGGCGCACAACTTCGACTACCCGTTGTTGTCTGATCCTGACGGAACCGTGGCAACCGCGTACGGCGTCAAGCGACGGTTCCTGACCCCAGTCAAGCGGGCGACGTTCGTGATCAGCGCCGACGGAAAGATCGCCAAGGTGATCACCAGCGAATTCAACATGACCACCCATGCCGACGAGGCGCTCAAGGAACTGCAGGGAGCCACCGCCGGCTGACCCGGCACGCCGGACTGTTCAATCCAGATCAAAGGCTGTTCGGATTGCGATGGTCAAGGCCTCTTCCTGCTGCGGGAACAGAAAGCCGATCTGGTGCCCGAGAGTGGCTTTGGGGATCGTCACGATGTTGTCGCAGTTCACGACGCAATTCTGATCGAGTCCGTTGGCCCGTCCGACCGGCACCTCGGTGGACAGGCCGCGGACGGTGCTGGTGATCGGCGCCACCGTCACCCGGGTCAGATGTGGACGTACCAACTCACGAGTCAGGATGAGAACCGGGCGGGTCTTGTCCAGCTTCGCTGTATGAATGGGACGCATCAGTCAAGGTCCAGGGGGACTGCGGCCGCGTAACGCGCCAGATCGTCCAGATCGGAATCCGGGTCTGCTCCGGCCAGGATCTTGGCATCGCGGGCCGCTACGTGTCTGCGGCGCTCGCGCTCGACGGCGGCAGCGACCACACTGGCCCGGCTACTGGCCTTGCCTTGCTCGATGAGTTGATCGATGAAAGTGACCAGGTCGTCTGGCAGCCGTACGGCGATCTGCCTGCTCATACCAAAACGCTACCAGCGTGGGATTCACTCTGCAGGCTAATCGTGGGCGGAGAACCTCATCCGGCCAAGTCTGGTCGATGCGAGACACTTGGTCGTATGACAACCGACGTCCGGGACCAGCACGCGCGCGCCGTACGAGCCAGCGTTTCCGTCGTGTCACACGTGACAGACGCGGACCTCGAACGAGCGACCCCATGCCGGGACTGGTCGCTTGCCGATCTGCTCGCTCACATGACGGTCCAACACGACGGGTTCGCGGCGGCTGCTGCCGGGAATGGTGGTGACCCCTCGCTCTGGACGGCCGGCCCGCTCGACCCGGATCCGGTCGGCGCTTACGCGGCGGCCGCCGATCGGGTGGTCAAGGCGTTCGCCGAGGACGGCGTCCTCGACCGGGAATTCGCCTTGCCCGAGATCAGCCCGCTCACCACCTTCCCCGGTAGCCAGGCGATCGGCTTCCACCTCGTCGACTATGTCGTGCACGGCTGGGACGTCGCGCGGAGCATCGATGTCCCATACGTTCTCGACCAGAATGTGCTGGATATAGGGCTGAAGATCGCACGTGCGGTCCCAGATGGTGCGGATCGGCTGGCCCCCGGAGCCGCATTCGCGCCCAGCGTCGCCGCCGCTGGCGATGAAGCCGAGGTGCTGGACCGGATCGTCGCCATGCTCGGCCGCGATCCACGGTGGCGCGCCCCGTCGGACTAGGAGGCGCGCTTCTCGGCCAGGGCTTTGAGCTTGGGCAGACTTGACGCAATGCCCTTGCGGTTGCGGCTCGGGAAGTTCAGCAGTTCCATCAGACGTGCGTACGGCGAACCGGACCAGTCCCAGGACTCGGTCACCCGGGTACGTCCGGGCTTGAACTCGTCGAGGTCGTAGCGCCAGGTGTGCTTGGCGAAGTGCTGCCAGGCGATCAGCCGGTTCTCGTCGTACTCCACGACGGTGTTTCGGACCCGGTACGGGAGGCCGAGCTTCATGTTCATGCCGAACCGGTCGCCCAGGGTCAACGTGCGCCCGGTCTGGCTCGAGGTGACTCCCTGAACCGACTCGGTGCCATCGATCTCGAGGTGCGCGGCCGGGTCGGCAAGGATCGCGAAGATCACCTCCGGGACCGTCTCGACCACGATGCTGTCACTGATGATCCGGGGGCTGGCCACGAGAGTGAACTCTAGGAGAGCGGCGCAGACCCGCCGGATCGGCTGTCACCTGCAGCGGTGAAGCGATATCCCCGTCCCCGTACCGTGGCGATGACTGTCGGATTCCAGGGGTCGTCGCCCAAGCGCAACCGCAGCCTGCGGATGTGAACGGTGAGGGTGTTGGACCGCTCATCGGCCTGGCCTGGCCAGAGCTGCCTGCGGATCTGGTCCCGGGACACCACCCGATCGCAGTTCAACATCAAGAGGTGCAGGAGGTCACATTCCTGGGGCGGAAGGTCGATGGCGCGGTCATCCACGTACACGCGCTGCGATTCGGGGTCCAGGCGCACCGGTCCGCACACGACGGGACCGGGGACCAGTCGAGCCGGCTGCATCGAGCGGACCAGCAGGACCAGTTCGGCGACTCGGTACGGCCGTGCCACGCATGCGGCCGCGCCGGCCTGCATCGCTGCCGCAGCGGCCGGTCCGTCGTCTGGCCCGGCGCCGATGATGACCGAAATCGGCCGTCGTCGGCGAAGCGTGCTGACTAGGGATTGGCTGGGGATGCCTTCCAGATCTGCGGCCGCGAGCACGACATCCGGGTGGAACTCCCCGGCAGCGAGCAGCCCGTCGGCGGCATTGTCGACCAGGACAAGGCTGAATTGCTTGTTGAAGGCCTCGGCCAGATCCTTGGCCTGTGCGGCTCGCGGCTCGATGACCAGCAGGACCAGTTGGGTATTTCGCGCAAGACGGGGTTCCTGGGGCTGTACCGGCGAGGCCGGCGAGGTGGCCGAAGCGGCGACCATGACTCAGTCCGGCTAGCGTCTGGCCGACGTCAGCCGAACCGGCCGGAGATGTAGTCCTCGGTGGACTTCTCACTCGGCGTGGAGAAGATCGTGGACGTGTTGTCCATCTCGATCAACTTGCCGGGTTTGCCGGTCCCCTCGATGGTGAAGAACGCCGTGCGGTCGCTCACCCGAGCAGCTTGTTGCATGTTATGGGTCACGATCACGATCGTGTACGTGTCCTTCAACTGCTCCATCAGATCTTCGATGGCGAGAGTGGAAATTGGATCCAACGCCGAGCACGGCTCGTCCATGAGCAGGACCTGAGGCTTGACTGCCACCGCCCGCGCGATGCACAGCCGTTGTTGCTGCCCGCCGGACAGGCTCGATCCCGGCTTGTGCAACCGGTCGGAAACTTCCTTCCAGAGGTTCGCGCTGCGCAGCGAGTTCTCCACCAGATCGTCGAGGTCAGCCTTCTTCATCTTCTTGTTGTTGAGCTTGACCCCGGCGGCGACGTTCTCATAGATCGACATCGTCGGAAACGGGTTCGGCCGCTGGAAGACCATTCCGATCTGTTGCCGGACTCCGACCGGGTCGACGTCGGCGGCGTAGAGATCCTGGCCATCGATGACGACCTTCCCTTCTACCCGGGTCTTCGGGATGACCTCGTGCATCCGGTTCAGGGAACGGATGAACGTCGACTTGCCGCATCCCGACGGCCCGATCAGGGCAGTCACGCTCCGCGGTTCGATGACCATGTTCACGTCCTGCACGGCCAAGAAATCGCCGTAGTAGATGTTGAGGTCTGAGACGTCGATGCGCTTGGCCACGGATGTCCCTTCTCGTTCGGATCGGCTCTAGCGGCCGGTCTTGGGGGCGAACCGGCGGGAGATCAGCCGGGCGATCAGGTTGAGCGCCATGACGATGGCGATGAGCACGAGCGCGGCGGCCCACGCCCGGTCGATCGAAAACGCCGGGGGTATCCCTGGCTGGGTGAAGGAGTAGTAGGAGTACACCGGCAGCGTCGACATCCGGCCGTCGAACGGGTTGACATTCGTACCGTTGGTGCTGCCCACCGTGATCAGCAGTGGCGCGGTCTCGCCGATGACCCGGGCGATTGCCAGCGTGACTCCGGTGGTGAGACCGGCGGCAGATGTGGGCAGGACGATCTTGACGATGGTCCGCCACTTGGGCACCCCGAGCGCGTAGGCGGCCTCCCGCAACTCGTTGGGCACCAGCTTGAGGATCTCCTCTGCCGAGCGCACGACCACAGGAATCATCAGCACCGACAGCGCGACCGCTCCGGCGATGCCGAGCTTCACGCCGGGGCCGAGGAACAGGGCGAACAGGGCGAAGGCGAACAGACCGGCGACGATCGAGGGAATCCCGGTCATGACGTCCACCAGGAACGTGATCGCTTTGGGCAGCCGCCCGACCCGGCCGTACTCCACCAGGTAGATCGCGGCGAACAGGCCGATCGGGACCGAGATCACGGCGGTGATCAGCGTGATGATGAGCGTGCCGAGGATGGCGTGGTAGACGCCTCCTCCCTCGCCGATGACTCCGACCATCGAGCTGGAGAAGAACTCTGCGTCCAGTCTGGTCAGCCCGCGACTGATCACCTCGATCACCAGGGAGACCAGCGGGACCATCGCGATCGCGAAGGCGGTGACGACCAGGCAGGTCACGAAGCGGTCGAGGGCACGGCGTGGCCCCTCTGTCATCCGTGAGGCGATCGTGATGATCGCGGTCGTCAGCAGAATGGTGAAGACGACCAGCGGTACGACGGTTACGGCGCCGGTCAGGACAAGGCTGAAGCCAGCGGCGAGAAGCGCCCCGGCAAGCAGGGCGCCGGCAGGGGCCCAGCGTGGCAACGGCTGGACACGCAGGTCCGAGGACGGCGGCGAGACGTTATGTGCTGGAGCCTTCGGCGACGTCTGGATGCTCATCAGTTGGCTCCGGAGAAGTCCGCGCGGCGATTGACGATGTATCGCGCCAGCATGTTCACCGCGAGGGTGACCAAGAACAACACCAGTCCACTGGCGATGAGGGTGTTGACGGCGATCCCGCTGGACTCCGGGAACTGTAGCGCGATGTTGGCAGCGATCGTGCCGGGATTGCCGGAACTGATCAGATTGAAGGTGACGCCGCCAGAAATCGACAGGACCAGTGCTACTGCCATGGTCTCTCCCAGGGCGCGACCGAGACCCAGCATGGCGCCACCGATGATGCCGGACTTCCCGTACGGCAGGACCGCGTAGCGGATCATCTCCCAGCGCGTGGCGCCCAAGGCCAGCGCCGCCTCTTCGTGCAGCGTCGGTACCTGCAGGAACACCTCTCGGGAGATCGCGGTGATGACTGGCAAGATCATCACCGCCAGGACCAGCCCCGCTGTGAGCATCGTGCGCCCGGTGGAGGACGCGGGTCCGGCGAAGAAGGGCAGCCAGTTGGCGTTCTCGGCCAGCCACTCATAGCCAGGGGTAAGGCGCGGTGCCAGCCAGAAGATTCCCCACAAGCCGTAGACCACGCTCGGAACCGCCGCGAGCAGGTCCACCAGGTATCCCAGGCCGCGGGAAAGCCGGCGCGGGGCATAGTGCGAGATGAACAACGCGATGCCGATGGCCAGCGGAGTGGCCACGAGCAGGGCGATGATGGAGGCAAGCAACGTGCCGAACAGCAGTGGCCCGACGTAGCTGACCAGGCCCTCCCCCCCGGGCAGCCGTGCCGGGTCCGCGAACAAGGCGGGAAGCGCCTCGACGATGAGGAACATCGCCACGCCGGCGAGGATGACCAGGATCAGGATCCCGGCACCTGTAGCGCTGCCGGAGAACAACCGGTCGCCGAAGCGTTGCCGAGCTCCGGTCGAGGTCGAGGAACTCACAGCGAAGTCTCCGTAGTGATCAGGCTGCCGGCATGGACAACGGGTGGATCGAACTTTCTCGTGGCCAGGATGGCGCAACGGTCCGGCATGTCACTGGCTGGTGACATCCCGGACCGCGCGTCGAGAACCTTGCCTTCGCTCAGCCGGCCACCGTAATGGCGTCGACCGCAGTCTGCGCCTGATCGCGCAGTGCGTCGGAGATCGGAGCCGACCCCGCCGCATCAGCTGCAACCGCCTGGCCCTCCTCGGTGATGACGTAGCCGAAGAAGGATTTCAGCAGGTCAGCCGTCTCCTGGTCAGCGTTCTCCACGCACATGATGTGGTAGCTGACCAGGACGATCGGGTAGACGCCGGATTCGGTGGTGTCCCGAGCGATGTCGAGCGCGAAGTCGAACTCACCGCGTCCCTCGACGGGGCTGGACAGCTCGACTACGGCCGCAGCGGCCTCCGGCGAGTACTCGACGAACTCGTCACCGACGCCGATGAGGGCTACCCCGAGGTCCCCGGCCTGGCTGGCATCGGCGTACCCGATGGTGCCGTTACCGCCGGTAACCGCGCTGACTACACCGGAGGTGCCTTGTGCGGCCTCCCCACCGGCGATCGGCCAGACACCGTCCGCTTCGTACGGCCAGTCCGCCGCAGCGGTAGCGACCAGGTACTGGGTGAAGTTCTTCGTAGTACCGGAATCATCAGAGCGATTGACCGGCGAGATCGCCAGGTCGGGCAGGGTTGCGTCCGGATTGTCGGCCGCGATGGCCGCGTCGTTCCAGTTGGTGATCTGGGCGTTGAAGATCTTCGCGATCGTCGAGGGGCCCATGTTCAGATTGGCGATCCCTTCGAGGTTGAAGATCACTGCGATCGGCGAGATGTAGTTGGGCATCTCGATCACGCCGCCGGAACCGCAGACGTCTTCGGCCGTGGCGAGTTCTTCGTCGTCCAACGCCGAATCCGAACCTGCGAAGGGAACACCACCGGCGAGGAACTGCTCACGGCCGCCACCGGAGCCCACCGGGTCATAGTTCACCGTGACGTCGGGCTGCAGCTCGGAGAAGCCGGCCGCCCAGCCCTGCATGGCAGCCTGCTGGGCGCTGGAGCCGGCACCGGAAAGGTCACCACTGAGCTGTGCTTCGGTGCTGCTGGCATCGCTCCCGCTGCCGCTGCTGGTCTCGTTGCTGGCGCCACAGGCGGCGACCACGAAAGCAAGGCCGAGCGCAGCAGCTAGAAGCCGTACGCGCCGGTAGGTCGTGCGGTTCAAAGTGGCTCCTCATTCGTCATGGAGGCAACCGGACATCGACGCCCGGCCGTAAAAACGGAACGACAGGGACGCTAGGGACGGCAGATGAAGGAGCGGACCGCCAAGGGTGAACGGCGGATGAACGCACCATTGTATTTGGAGTCCCTGCGCTCGCGGGCTTAGTCGCGGGTGTAGGACAGGTCGGTGTCCCAGCGGGTGAAGCCGAGTTTCGTGTAGATCGCGATCGCCGCTGCGTTGGATTCGTCGACGTAGAGCATGACCTGACGCAGCCCGCGGCTACGCAGGTAGCGAAGGCCGGCCACGGTCAGGGCGGGTCCCAGGTGCATGCCGCGGGCGCTGGGATGCACCCCGAGCACGTACACCTCACCGATCGGCTCATGGGCATGGCTGGCGGACTGTTCCTGGGAGCCGTGGATCTTCGTCCAGTGAAAGCCGATCAGTTGCCCGTCGGCGCCGTCAGTGCCGTCAGTGCCGTCCGGAGCTCGTACGGCCAGGAGGAAACCGGCTGGGTCGAACCACGGCTCCTTCTCCCGGAGCTCGATGTCGTGCTCGCTCCAGCCGCCCTGTTCGGGGTGCTCGGCGAAGGCGGCGTTGTTCAATGCGGTCCAGGCGGTCTCGTCCTGACCTGGGACGAACTGACGGAACGCGACCCCCGCGGGGATCTCGGCCGGCGGAAGTTGGGCCAGCAGCGACTTTCGCATCTGCCAGAGTGCTCGGGTGCGGCTGTATCCCGCGTGCAGCGCGAGTGCCTCCGCGCCGGGGTGCGCCCCGTGTGCCCACAGACGCAGCCGCCCGTCCGGACTGGCCTGCTCGAGCGCTGTGAGCAGCTGGCGGCCCAGTCCTTGCCCGCGATGGCTGGGATGGATCGCCAGCTCGGCTGCCGGGCCGGCGATCGGATCGGTCGGATCGAGGTGTGCATAGCCGGCCAGCTCGCCGTCGGAGGTACGGAGCAGGAAGTTCGAGGACTCGACGTCGCCCCCGTGGCGCAGGTGCAGCAGGACATGCTCGTTGACGGGGCTGATCCCGTCGCGGTCGGCCACCGCGTCGATGAGAGCGGCCACCTCGGCCGCCTCGCCTCCGGTGAGCCGTCCCCGCTCGGACACCTCCCCGGCCGCCGGTGTCACCGGGTGCTGTGCGCGCTCTGCTCGCCAGTGACCACGCGGGGGGCTTCGAGCTTGTAGCCCACATTGCGCACGGTTCCGATGAGGGACTCGAAATCGGTGCCGAGCTTTGCCCGAAGGCGACGTACGTGCACATCGACGGTCCGGGTGCCCCCGAAGTAGTCGTACCCCCAGACCTCTTGCAGTAGCTGGGCACGGGAAAAGACCCGACCAGGGTGGGCAGCAAGGTATTTGAGGAGTTCGAACTCCTTGTACGTGAGATCCAGCGTCCGACCGCGGAGCTTGGCAGAGTAGGTGTGCTCGTCGATGGAGATGTCGCCTGCCTCGATCAGCCCGCTGAGCGGACCGTCGACCGGAGCCGTTCCGGCGAGCCGGCGATCCACCGCCAAGCGCAGCCGGGCGTTGACCTCGGCCGGCCCGGCGGTGTCGAGCAGGACGTCGTCGCAACCCCAGTCCGGGGACAAAGCGACCAGGCCGCCGTCGGTGAGCACAGCCACCAGCGCGGCCGCGACGCCGGTCGAGGACAACATCTTGCACAGCGTCCGGCCAGCGGCCAAGTCCATCCGGGCGTCGACGATGACGACGTCCTCGTTGCTGCCGCCGTCGCCGAGCATGCTGTCGAGTCGGGCCGGAACGATGCGGACGTGGTGGTTCAGCAAACCGAGAGCCGGCAGAACCTCGGTCGTCGGCTGGCTGGCATCGGTCATCAGGACGATGTGCATGCGGCACCTCACCGATCGCGGGGGCCTGACTGCACCGGCAGGCTGCTGAGCGCTGAGGATATCTCACCGGTAGCGCGGGCGTCTGAGACGATCACTGGAATGTTCGGCCGCAAGACGTGGCGGGAGAGGAGGCGGCGAGGATGAGCATGGCAACGGTGCGCAAAGACCTCGGTCCCCTCCACCATCACGGCCCAGCCGGAGGTCTCGCGGCCGTCGCGGCCCTTGCCCTCATCCTGGCGCCGCGAGAATTCGGCCCGACCGGACTGCTGATCACCGTTGCGCTGTTCCAGCTCGGGTTGATCGCTGCCTGGTCCAGGGCGACCGGCACCCGCGGTTACGTGGGCTCGCTCATCATCGGGGCTGGTACGGCAGTAGCAGCCGACACGGTGCTGGCGACGCAGTCAGAGCCCGACCTCGGGCCGCTGGCCTACGTCCTCGCCTTGGCTTTCATCGCCGCGATGCTGCATCAGCTGACCCGCTCCCCGCCCCGCCGACTCGCGACCGCGTCGTTGGCCGGCATCGGGACGCTCGCCGTCGCACTGATCGCGTTATCAGCCTTTCTCGTGCTCTACCGGGTCACCGACGGTGACGCGGTCTACGTCTCCACGGTCGCCGCGATCGGCGGCGCAGTGGTCGTCGGGCACCTGGTGGACCTGTTCTTGCCGGTCCCGCGGATCACCCCTGACGTACCGCGTGGTCTGCTTGCCCTGCTGCTCAGCGTTGGCACAGCGATCGCCGCCTCGGTCACCCTGTCCGATCCCGGCGGTCTGATCGACAGCCTCGGGGCCGCGATCGTCGGGTCCATCGTCGGCCTGGTCACGGCCCTGCTAGCTGTGGCCGCCTCCTATGTCGCCGCCGAACGCCCGCACCAGAGCTGGTCCCTACCCTGGCTGCAGGCCCTGCTTCCGCTCGCCGGAGCTGCCCCCATCGGCTACTTCCTGACTCTTCGAGTTCTCGGCTAAGACGACGTCATCATGAAGGCTCTACTGATCGCGGTCCTCGTGCTGCTCGGCCTCGCCATCGCGGCCGATCGGATCCTGGTGGTCCTGTCCGAGGACCTGCTGGCCGACACCATCCAAGAGGAGGGCCAACTTCCGGGTGAACCCGACATCTCCATCGAGGGCTTTCCCTTCCTGACCCAGGCGATCAGCGGGCGTTATGACTCGGTCCGCGTCGGCGTCGATGTGGCCGCTCTGGGACTGCCGCCGGGGGCAACGGCCGACATCCTGCTGCAGGGGGCGCAGGTCCCGCTGAGCTCGGTCTTCTCGCGTTCGGTCTCATCGGTGCCGGTCGACAAGGTGACCGGCGCGGTCACCTTCCCGTTCGACTACATCGGGGAGCAGCTGGGTGGTGCGACGGTCACTCGGGACGGGTCCGGACTGCGGGTCGAGACCACCGTTTCGCTCCTGGGTCAGGACTTCGATGTTGCCGCGACGGCGCAGCTCTCGCTGGTCGACCGGGAGGTCGCCCTGACGGCCACCGACGTCGAAGGCTTCGGCGCGCAGTTGCCCGACGAGGTCACCGCCGTCGTCCTTGATCTGCTCAACATCAGCATCCCCGTCCCTGAACTTCCGTTCGGCTTGGTGTTCACCGGCATCGAAGTCGTCGGCGACGGGATGCAGGTGGTGGCCGAAGGCAGTGACATCGTGCTGGAGCAACCGGCCTGAATCATGACCTACTTAGATGGGCCTGGAGCAGATTGACCGTCGTTCCGCGTCTGAATGTGCTGCTAAGGCCCAGGCTCGACGCCCTCCCCTTCCCGGCCGACACCACGCACCGGCTGTCCCGCGCGATCAAGTATCGGCGGCGACAGCTGACGGCCGTGGTTCGCGGAGGAGCCGCAGGCGCGGAATAGGCGGACATCTCGTTCGTTAGCTCGGATATGGAGGGCGCGGTGTGGCTAGGCCTGTTCACCTTGGCGGCGGTCCTGGTGCTGGTCGCGGCCATCGCCTTGGTACGAGCGAGCTATGACGGCCGAGTCCGCACCACGGCGCCAGGGCCGGATCCAGGATCCGCAGTTCCTGGCGGTTTACGTCAAAACCGCCAGGAGGACGGGCCAGCGGTCCGGCCCGGTGCGCTGCCCTCGCTGACCGATCTCGGGATCGCGCTGCCGGACGGGCACATCACGGTCGTCCAGTTCTCCGGGGAGTTCTGTGCGGTCTGCCCGCAGGCCCGGACCCTCGTCGAACGGGTGCTCCTGGACCATCCGGACATCGCCCATGTCGAGCTGGATGTTGCCGAACATATGCAAGCCGTCCTGGCGCTCGAGATCCGCCGTACGCCAACCCTGCTGATCCTCGACAAGCAGGGCCGCCCGGTACACCGGGTCTCTGGCCTGCCTCGGGAGGGCGAACTGCGTACGGCCATGCGGGAGCTGGCGGGCAGCCGGTGAGCCTGCGCTGGTACCGTCGAGGGATGGGTCTGTTGCTCACGACGCGCCGCACAGTGGATCTGTGCCGCCTCGGCAGCTGCCTGTGTCTGGCCTCCTAGAAGGTCACTGACCCCCGAAGAGCTCTGCGGAGTTCTGTCGAGCCTCGGTGGCTGCGCCGACGACATCCTGTCCGTCCGTAGGAGGCCTGCATGCCCAGTACTTCACCGGTCGACGTACGTGGACCGCGCTTCAGCGCCTACGTCACCTCGGTCGTCCTCGCCGCCGGACTGTTGCTGTCCAGCGGCTGGGTCCTGCTTATCCAGACTGCGGTCTTCGCGGTCGGCGCCTTTGTTGGAATGGCGTACTCACCGTACGGCCTCGCGTTCCGCACGTTCGTGGCGCCGCGGCTCGGGCCGGTCATGCGCCGTGAAGGGCAGGCCCCGCTGCGGTTCGCCCAGCTCGTCGGGTTCGCCTTCGCTGTGGTAGCCACCGTCGGCTACTTCGCCGGTGCGCCGGTGGTCGCAGCCATCGCGACCGGCTTCGCGCTAGCGGCGGCGCTGCTCAACGCAACCACCGGCTTCTGCCTGGGTTGTGAGATTCACCTGTACGGAAGGCTTGCCCTGCACCGTTTTTCATCCAAGTACGTGTCGAAGCGTACGACCGCCGTACGCGTCACCGAAGGAGTTTGAAAGCTATGAGCCGCAATGACGTCCTGGTCTCTGCAGACTGGGCCGAAGAGCACCGCGACGACGAAGGTCTGGTCTTCGTCGAGGTCGACGAGGACACCAGCGCATACGACAAGGGACACATCGCCGGAGCGGTGAAGCTGGACTGGAAGTCCGACCTGCAGGATCCGGTACGCCGCGACTTCGTCGACAAGGCGCAGTTCGAGGCGCTCCTGTCGGCCAAGGGGATTGGCAGCGACGACACCGTGGTCCTCTACGGCGGCAACAACAACTGGTTCGCCGCGTACGCCTACTGGTACTTCAAGCTGTACGGCCACGAGAAGGTCGTCCTGCTCGACGGCGGCCGCAAGAAGTGGGAGCTCGATTCCCGCCCATTGACCGACGCCAAGGTCACCCGTGAGGCGACGTCGTACACCGCCCAGGACCCCGACATCTCGATTCGCGCTTTCCGGGACGAGGTCGTCTCGGTGATCGGCGAGCGCAACCTGGTAGACGTACGGTCTCCCGACGAGTTCGCCGGCCGCCTGGTCGCGCCGGCGCACCTGCCGCAGGAAGGGGCACAGCGCCCCGGCCACATTCCCGGAGCGCTCAGCGTGCCGTGGAGCAAGGCGGCCAATGAGGACGGCACCTTCAAGTCCGATGACGAGCTGACCAAGCTCTACGGCGAGGCTGGACTCGACGGGTCACGCGACACGATCGCTTACTGCCGGATCGGCGAGCGCTCCTCGCATACCTGGTTCGTGCTGCGCGAACTGCTCGGCCACCAGAACGTGAAGAACTACGACGGTTCCTGGACCGAGTACGGCTCGCTGGTCGGCGTGCCGATCGAGCTCGGCGATCCGAAGTAGGTACGGCGATGTGTGGAGCTCCTTCGCAGAAGACCAAGGGCGCCGGTCTGGAGGGTGTCGACCTCACGACCCAGACGGTGATCCAGGGCGTCGTCGAATCCGGTGGCGTCCCCGTTCCGGCCGCCTACGTCCGGCTGCTCGACTCGACCGGGGAGTTCACGGCCGAGGTCGTCACCAGCGCGACCGGCGACTATCGGTTCTTCGCCGCACCTGGTTCCTGGACGGTGCGTGCGCTGTCCCCGGCCGGCCGTGGTGAGGCGGCGCTGGTGGCCGACCGTGGTCTCACCGAAGCGGCCATCTCGCTGAGCTGACCCGCCCGAGAACTATCTGACTCAGGGGCACCCTGCTACGTACCTATCGTCGCAATCTTCCCCTCTCGCGCGTAGCGGCCAAGCCAGCGCGTACGAGAGGGGAAGATTCGGATGTACCTATCGTCGCAAGGGGCCCCTGACTCGGGATGGGTTTGGGCGGCGCGTGGCCGGGGAGTCTGCCGATGTGGGCGTTAGTCTCGGTTTCGTGGGTACGGCACTGGCGATCGCTTTCGTCGCCGTGTGCCTGGTGATCGTGCTCGGGCTGCTGAAGGTCGCCTGGAATGTTTATCGAGGACCTCGCGGATGAACCCGAATCCTGTTCCGGCCCTGCCCATCCCGGCTGACACGACCGACGTTCGCAGCGGACCGGACGTCCATCCCGGAATCCTTCCGCTGCTGCCTCTCCTCGGTGAGTGGACCGGGGCGGGTCAAGGGGCCTACCCGACGATCGAGGGCTTCCACTACGGCCAGTGGATCCGGTTCAGCCACGACGGCCGGCCGTTTCTTGCCTACGAGTCGCGGACCTGGCTGATCGGGTTGGACGGCGAGATCATCCGTCCCGCTGCCCGCGAGGTCGGCTGGTGGCGGGCAAACGGCGGCGACGACCTCGAGGTGCTGCTCGCCCATCCGACCGGCATCGTTGAGGTCTACGTCGGGCGCTCGATGACCACTACCTCGTGGGAGTTGGCCACTGACGTCGTCGCGCGCACGGCCACCGCCATGGAGGTCGCGGCCAACAAACGGCTGTACGGCATCGTCGACGGCGCGCTGATGTATGCCGTCGACATGGCCGCGCAGGGCCAGGAATTGCAGCCGCACCTGTCGGCCCGCCTCGAACGGGTCGTGCCCCTCGCCATCCGGGACGTCCTGGTCGCGAAAGACCTGCCGTGAGGGCCCACGGCTGACCGCACCTATCTCGGAAAGTCCGCCGGAGCGGTTGTCGAGAAAGTGGTGGCGAACTCGCTGATCTCGTCGTAGCGTGCTGCGTACACGAGAGAGGAGGTGGTCCGAACCTTGCATACTTATCGGACGCGTGAGGTGGCTGTCCGCTAGCCGCCGTCGAAGCGACCATCGCCTGAAAGTAGACGGCGGTCGGCGACAACCGGACAGTTTCCCTGCCCTCGGGCCGTCGGCCAGTCCAGCCGACCCGTTCAGTTCCTACCTCTGGTGGGACGGAGCGGAGCAGCCCGAGGGCTGTCCATGTCCGCCCCGAGTTGCCCTTCGTGCGCGCCTGGGGTGGCCCGGTCGGCCGTACGCGGGTCTCCGTACCGTGAGCGATGCAGGCTACGTCGCTGCGGGGACGCTTTGCCGCCGTCAGTCGGCCTAATCTCTTTCCCGTGGCGCAACCCCCGTCCCGCCCCCACAGCGCGTTGCCCCGCTGGCTGCGATGGGTAGAAGCTCGCGGCTGGAGCGATGGTCTCTGGCCGCACAGCCACGGCGGCCCCTGGGCGCACGCTGCCGGGGAGCCCGGCCGGCGCAGCCTGCTGCTGCACGTCGTCTTTGCCGTCGTCGCCG
>JAABUR0100002758.1_pt1 | contig 26035 bp, 22 predicted proteins | sample 5560091 | NCBI WGS metagenome assembly JAABUR01 (sample SAMN10711879, study PRJNA513375) | rock metagenome | isolation source: Antarctica rocks | place: Antarctica: Victoria Land, University Valley sud
AGCATACGAGGATACGATTTTACAACAGGAAGGCGGTTGCGAGGGCTGGGATACCTCAACTTCGGAAAGTTGAGGAGCAATTCCCCTGATGCCTGAAGGCACCAGTCCCCTTGCTCATTCTTTATGGTTCAAGCCGCATGGGGCGGCAGGCCCTTGTAGCGGCTAACATAAGCCGTTTCAACCTGAGTGGAAAACTTCTCGTATCTTAGTGGCGAAGCCTGGGCGGGGATGTCGGGATGGATGCCCCCATCGGCAGGGTTCCAGACGATCAGCGAGATAGCTTCCGCCATGTAGTCCGAGTCTTCGACCTTCTGCCGGCGGGCTAGGCGTTCCAGCGTCTCGATCATGGCGGAACGCTGCGGCTCAGGCAGACATGGCTCAGGAACGACGACCATAAAAGCCACGACCGCATGAGGGAAGCGACTGTGGACCGTGGTTGCCTCGGTCGCCAGGTCGTTGATCATGTTCTGCCAATTCTTCCCAACGCTTTTGCCGTCGTTCAGCGTCTTGCTGTCAAACGCGAACCTGACGCCATCAGGCCGGTAGCCCACGTCGAAGTTCTGCGGGCGCACACCGCCGATGACCCGAACCGGACCTACTTCCACACAATCAGGATGAGCAGGCGTCAGAGCGTTGGCATTTGCAGTCACGGTCGGCACCCCGCCCAGCATGACGGCCAGGGCCGTGCCGACTGCCATATCAAAGACGCGCCCAAGTTCGCCGGACGACTGCGGCGGGGTCCGGCTGAGGCTGCCGCCATTGGCTGTCCATGCGGCCCCAAAGGGCGCTAATTCCGTCTGAGAAATGGCAAGCGGCGGCATCGTGACGAGTTTCGCCATCTACCCCGCCCCCGCTTTTTTACCGGCTTTCGCCTTGCGCCCGACGCGCCGCCCGGACAACTTGCGCCATGCCTGCCGCAGTGTTTCGATCTCGCCCTTGTCCAAGCCCATTCTGTCTTGCAGCAATGCTTTGTCCGTGATGTTCAGAACCGTGTTGATCTCCCCCGCGCGCTCCAGCCGGTCTAGCTCCTCCAGATCAAGGGAAACGCCCTCAGAGAACGGTACAGGAATCAACTCGGCCTCGTTCGGCTCCAGTTCCAGCACGCCGCCGCCGTAGGAGCGGCCCAGGACTTCGGCGAAGGCGAAGGTCATGGAGTTCAGGAAGGCGAGGCTGATCTGCGCGGCGTGTTCCGGCTGCTGGTAACGGACGCGGTGAATAGTGTCCGTGGACGTGGCCTGGGTCCGATTTTCTACCAATTTAGGGTAGCCGTGAATCTGGCGGAACAGGAAGGCATGGGGCGGCCAAAGCGTCGGCACGATGTACCACAGTTTGCGGTTGCGGCACTTGAAGCCGGTGTGCGTCTCCGAGGACTCGCCGCTGAGAACGTACCGCTTCGTGGCTTCGGGCAGGGCGTCAAACGGGACGGCGGGCAGGTTGAGCAGGTGACACAGGATGCCGGTTCGCCGGTTGGTCTGCCAGTCTTCTTCGGTGTACCGCAGGCCCGGAAGCTGGGCCGTGCGTCCGACGAGGGGTAGGGTGAAGTCGGAAAGGGCGTGTTCCTGAACCTGCTGCTCCGTCAGCACGAAGAAGGGGTTGTTGCCCGTGACCACGCCGACATCCACGCAGCCAAGCTGGCCGAAGCGCGTCAGGTGCGGATGCGTCTTCAGCGCGCGCAGCAGGCCGATTTCCTGCTCCTCCAGGTAATACTGCGTCCACTTCTCCGCGCCGTGGTCAATCGTCTTCAGGTGGCGCCGGGCGCGCATCTTGACCTCATAGCCGGACAGATCAGCGGCATCGTCCAACTCAACGACATCAATGCCGCTCTCGATTTCCGGGCTTTTCTCGGCCAGCAGCAACACGACTTCCTGCTGGATGTTCTCAAACACGAGCCGCCGGAAGGTCACGATGGTAATCGCCCCGAAGTGCCGCGCCAGGAACGCCCGCGTCTGCTCGGCGTATTTGACTTGCAGCAGTTCGGCGGGAATGACCATCGCCAGCCGCCCGCTTGCCTTGAGGCGCAGGCTGGCTGCAACCAGAAAAGCCACCCAAGAGTTCGTCAGCTTGCTGGGGCTGAGGCCCGCCGTCCGCATCAGCCGGAAAGCGCGCTCGCGCTGGTCTTCGGGGAAGGAGTGGTAGCGCAGGAACGGCGGGTTGCCGATGACGACGTCGCACGGCTGGCCGATCAGCCCCCACGCTTGGTCATCCGAGGAAAAGAAGTCACAGGTCGTCACCACATCGCGGCTGGGGATGCCGAGATTTTCCAGGCGGGCGCGGGCGAGAACGGCTTCCGACTCGTATAGCTCGGTCGCCTTAATCTGACTATTGACCGCTTCGGGCGAGGCCCCCAAAGACAGCAAACGCTCGGCGGCGGCCTCCAGGAGTGAGCCGTCGCCGCAGCTTGGCTCCAGGACTTCCTCAGACGCCGCCGTGATCGCCCAATTTGCGAGGAATTGGGCGATGATTGTAGGCGTATAGTAGCCGCCGCGCAGTTTCTGGTTGCTTGCGTCCGCCGTCAGTGCTAAGGTCATGGCTCGCTGTGTCTCCTCCCTGATAACGCGAAAGCCGCCCCCTGAGAGGAACGGTTTTCCGGCCCCGCCGCCGAAACGACATAGGATTATCCTGCCCCCATTATAGCCGCTTTCGGGACGGTTTTCAAGTCAGACGTCCCCGCACAGAGAGACGACCAGGCCCAGGGCGTGCATGGCGGCGGCTTTGGCGTAGAGGGCTTTGCGCGCGGACTCCTCATCGGGGGCGTAGGCGACCTGGATGTGGTTGGCTTTGTGGCGGGCCATCATCTGGTCGCGGGAGATGCCCTTCAGAACGGCGTGCATGACGGGCCACTGCGGGGTGGTCAGGTCCCAGCGCTCCTGGGTCTCGGCGGCGGGGAGCGCGACGGCTTCGGCCAGGCCGGTGTCGAATTTGAGCGCGCCGCCCTCGACGAAGACGCGGCTCCAGACGATGTGGCCCGGCTTGCTGACGCCCTTGAGCGTGCTGCCGCCCTGGGCGAAGTACATCGGCGGCTGGCGCTCGCCGGTCGCGCCTTTGTACCCGTCCGCGAAGTGGGCGGGGGGAACTGCGCCGGAAATCTCGAAGAGCCAGACGTACTCGTCCAGCCCCTCGCTCGTCATGCTCTCCCCGGTGTAGTGGCGGCCCCAGCGCAGGTCGTGCAGGGTGGTTTCGGGGGAGAGGCCCATCTGCTTCCACAGGCGGTTGGTGACCAGGGCGTCCAGGCCGGCGCACTCGTCCACCTCGTTGAAGTGCGGCAGGGCCAGCCCGGCGTACAGCTCCTTCCCGGTCTCCTCGTGCTTGACGGGCGGGCGCTCGACATTGTTAAGCAGCCCTTCCACCAGATCCGACGCGGGGGCGAGATCTTTCAACCCCTGCTGGTACTGGATGCCGACCGTCGCGCAGCCGAATTCGTCGGCGATCCGCAGAGCGGCGATGTACATCTTGCACTGGCCCAGAACTTGGTTCTCGGTCAGGTCGGCGGCCGGGTCGGGGCCGAAGTGGAACGTCATGCCCTTGTCGAGAAGCCACTGGTAGGCGGCGCGGGCGTCCCCGTCCGAGACCGTTTGCATCTTCGCGTACAGGCCGGACTGGCTCAGGCGCTCCTTGAAGACGCCCGTCTTGTGCAGCAAGTCGTCGGGGATGATGGCGTTGAACATGCCCATGCAGCCCTCGTCGAAGATGCCCATGATGGCCTTGTCGCGCCCAAGCGCCGTGGCGAACTGCGTCCCCAAGGTGACTGCCTCGGCGGGCGCGGCTTCCTCGTCGTAGGCATGGACATGGCCCGTATTGTGGCGCACCCGGCCGTCCCGGAGCCACGACCGCAGACCCTTGGTGAAGAAGCTGTCTTCAAAATCCTCGCTCCAAAGCGTGCTATAGGCGACCCCGGCTTTGGTGAGCGAGCCGTTGAGGTTGAGCATCCCGACCAGGCCCGGCCAGGTCCCGCTCCAATTGGCGACGGTGAGGATCGGCCCCTTGTGGGTGATCAGGCCCGCCAGGACGTGGTGGGAATACTGCCAAACGGCCTCGGCGACGACGAGCGGCGCGTCGGGGTCTATCTTGCGGAAGACCTCCATGCCGTACTTCTGGCTGTCAATGAACCCGTGCTTCTTGACGGGGTCGTAAGGGTGGCCGCGCTTGACGGTCGCCCCCTCTTTCTGGAAGGCGGCCATGACCTGCTTCTCCATCGCCGCCTGCGCCTCCTGGCACATCTGGTTGGCGGACAGGCGCAGGTCGCCGCTGGCAATGAGCATGACTTCTTTCATCGGGAAAAATCCTTTGCCGGTAGGGATGCTGGGCAAAGTATAAACGACGGGCGGGAGATTGTCAAGCGGGGGCTGAAAAGCAGGGGCAAGAAAGAAGGGCAGGGGCAAGAAAGAAGGGCAGGGGCAAGACAGAGGGCAGGGGCAAGCCCTGCCCCTACGAACGCCGGTACGAATGCCGGGCACCTCAGCGAACCGGCGTCAGCAGGAACGCCCGCTCCTGCCCGTGATGCAGGCCATGACCCACGATCTGACCTCGGTCGTTGATGCCCGCCGCCGCTTCCAGTGTCCACCCGGAGCGGGCGGGGATGAGCGCGTTCAGGTCCGTCATGCGGCCCCGGCGGTAGACGAAGGCGCGCGAGGTCATGCGCGGCTCGAACAGCGGGAGCAGCGGCTTCAAGCGGATCGGGTGATCATTGACGAACTGCGACAGCCTGTTCGGTCTGGACCAGGCCGTTCCCACCGCTGCGCCACGGTTGTTGATAGCCGCGCCGCTCGCGCTGTCCAGGCCGGGGAGCGTCCCCAGGTCCGTCACCCGACCGCCGGCCCAGAGCACGGCATGGCCTCCCTCGTCGGAAAAGGACCTCGCGCTCCCCACCGCTCCGCCGATGACCTGGCCCCGGTCGTTGACGCCGAACGCGAGGCTGTTTGTGAAGCCGGGCGGCGTCGCCAGAGCTGTCATCTTCCGCGTCCGGCTGTCATAGGCGAAGGCTTGCATGCCGAACATGCTCCGTGGCTCACTGTAGCCGACAATCTGCCCCGCCGCGTTGATGCCGGTCGCCACGGCGCCCGCGTAGCCCGGCAGGGTGCCGATGTCTGCCATTTTGCCGCCGCTGTAGAGGAAGGCGTGTTCCACAACGCTCCCTCCCATCGCGTCGCCGACGATCTGGCCCTGGCCGTTGATGCCGTTCCCGATGCTCAGGGAGCATCCCGGCAGTGTGCCCAGGTCGTGCATCCGTCCCCCGCTGTAGAGGAACGCGGACAGGTGGAACCCCCGCCCGGACGCGCGGACGACTTTCAGAACGCCCGTGACCTGGCCGCCATCGTTAATCACCGGCCCGTCGTGGCTTCCAATCAGGTCGAACAATCCTAAGTCCGTTATCACGCCGTCCCGGTACAGGAAGGAGTGCCGCGTGTCCAGCCTCCCCAACCCGCTGAGGCCGACCACATCGCCCCGGCTGTTGATGCCGGACGCATTGCTGACGGTGTCGCCCGGCAGTGTGCCCAGGTCAGTGACGGTGTAGCGGGGCGGCGCGGGCCGGAAAAACCAGCCGAGCAAGGCCCCGGCGAGAACAAGGCCGAGGGTGGCTGCCGCGAGGCGGCGCGTTTTGGCGGACATGGAGGCCGTTCCTTTCGGGATGAGATTGTCAAGCGGTGGCAGAGATCACCGGCTCTGAAGAGCCGGTCTATTCTAGGTGAAAGTCGCTCCGCGACTGAGGACAAGCATCCGGGCGTATGTCTTCAGTGCCGGAGGCACTTCCACTTCGGGTAGACCGGCACTTCCAGTGCTGGTGTCTTCTGCTCCGCCTCACCGGATCGGCGTCAGCAGGAACGCCCGTTGCTGCCCATGATGCAGGCCCACGCCGACGATCTGGCCCCGGTCGTTGATGCCCCGCGCACTCTCCAGCGTCCAGTCGGCATCCGCAGGGATCAACTCGTTGAGGTCCTGCATCCTGCCGCCACTGTACACGAAGGCATGTTCGGAGGGTCCGTCCAGATACCGCCCCAGGGCGTTGTCGCCCACATGGTTCCGCAGAAAGGCCCGAACCGGGTTAGAGTTGTTGAAGCACCGTCCGACGACCTCGCCCCGGTTATTCAGCCCCGACCCGATGCTGTTGGTGTAGCCCGATGGCGCTTCCAGGTCTGTCATACGCCCGTCGCCCCAGAGTGCGGTATGAACGATCTCATCCGTCGCCGAGATGTCGCCGATGATCTGCCCGCGATCGTTGACACCATTGGCATAGCCATATGTGTATGGCGGCGGCATGGGCAGGGCGGCCCGCCTCTTGGTGCGGCTGTCATAGAGGAAGGGGACGGAATGGACACGGCCTATGGAGACATAACACCCGCCGGCGATCCGGCTGGCCGAGTTGATGCTGCGTACTTCGCCTCGCGAAATGCCGGGAAGTATGCCCAAATCGGCCATCCTGCCGTGGCTGTAGAGGAAGCCCCGCGAAGCCCTCGCGTTGCCCCCGGCATTGCCGACGACTTCCCCCCAATCATTGATGGCGCTGCCCCTGCTGTCGTTGAAGCCGGGGAGTGTGCCCAGATCGAGCATCCTACCCTGGCTGTAAAGGAAGGCGTGGTGTGCCGTCGGCAGGATCACATAGCCCGTCACTTCCCCCCGCGAATTGATGCCTCGCGCATCGCTCTCGCTCCCGCCCGGAAGCACCCCGAGGCTTGTTACTTTGCCGCCCTGGAACAGGCAGGCGCGATTGACGGTGCCGTGCGAGAAGCCGACGGCTTCGCCCCGGCTGTTGATGGCGGAAGCGCTGCTCTCGGTGTCGCCCGGCAGGACGCCGAGGTCGGTGACGGCGTAGCGGGGCGCGGGACGGGGCGACAGCAGGCCGGACCCGTAAAGGGTGAGGAGGAAGCCGAGGCCGAGGGCGGCGGCGGACAAGCGGCGGCGGAAGGTGGGTGCGGGCATGAGAACGCTCCTGCCGAAGAGGTCGGCAAAGACCTAAACGGGAGGAGCGATAGAAAGGGTTCGGGGTTTAGGATAAAAGGCCAGGAAGAAGCCCCCTAGCCCCCAATAATGGGGGAACTGGAAAGGACCATCCGGTAGGGGCGAACCTTGTCTTCGCCCTCCTGCTCTTTCTTACTCCCCCATTATTGGGGGCCGGGGGGCAGTCTAGAACGTGAACGACGCAAGCCCCACCGACACGCCGGCGCTGCCGACGACGACCAGGGTTTTGTCGCCCCGGCGGTAGCGGCCCTCCTGGGCGGCCAGGCTCATGCCCAGCGGGACCGAGGCCGAGACGCAGTTGCCGTAGCGGGGGTGGACGCTGTAGTAGACGCCTTTGGGGATGTCGAGGTGCTTCACCAGCACCTCGGACGCCTTCTGGCTGGCCTCGTGGCCGAAGGCGATGTCGAAGCAGCGATCTTTGAAGTGCGTGTCGGCGGCGTAGACCTCGGCGATCTTCTTGACCGTGGTGACCACCAGCTCACGCGACAAGGAAAAGAACTGCATGGCGGCGTAGCGGGAGTCGGGGGCCGAGGGCAGGAAGTCGGCGAGGTTGTCCAGCGGGATCATGCACAGCTTGTAGTGCTCGCCGAAGTTCTTGAAGTTGAAGTAAAAGTCATCATTCGGGTTGTCGTCCGTCACAATCGTCGCCGTCGCCGCCTCGCCGATGGTGAACTGGGCGACCCGGTGCTTCAGGTCGTTCGCGTCCTTGATCTCGGAGCACCAAAAAGAGCGGACCAGGCTGCTCTCGCAGTTGACGATCATGCCGCACCTGTAGGTCCCGCCCCGGATGAGGCTGCGGGCCACCTGCATCGCCCGCAGCCAGGACGCGCAGGCGTCCAGGATGTCGAAGCAGGTCGCATTCGGCATACGCAGCTCGGATTGGACGACGTTCGCCATCGCCGGCTCCACCCATCCCCGTCCGACACCGGTGTAAATCAGAAAATCTACGTCTTTCGGGGTCAGCCCAGCCTGGTCAATGGCCCGGAGTCCGGCATCCAGCACCAGGTCAATGGCCTTCTCGCCCGTGTTCAGCTTGTAGCGGACCTGGGTGCCCGCCGTGAAGAGGGTTTCCCGGACCTGCTTTTCCAGCTTGTCTATCTCCGGGGCGGGAAGGCGTCCGACGCTTTCCCGCCGGAAGGTCTCCAAGATGTCGTCATTGGTGACTTTTTTGGTGGGGACGGCGTGCTGAATCGTGCGAATGTGCATGCGGGAGGCTTTCTTACGGCTCAGGAAATCTTGGGTGAGCCTTGTGTATACCTTAGCATACCATACCCACGGGGAAAATGTGCCTGCCGGGGGCGCGAACGGGTGGAATTTTCAGCGCCGCGCCTTCCGTGCCACGAATGCCAGCGTGAGGACAGCCAGGCCGAGGAAGAGCGCAGGGCCAGCCAGGGCGGCGTGGGCGCGGACGCCGGGCAGGGCGAACAGGGCGACCCAGGCCAGGATCAGCAGGGCAAACGCCCAGTCGTCCACGAACAGGCCGATGATCTCGGAAAGAATGTTCCGGAGAAGCGTCACGCCCGCGCCCCTCCGTCCACGCTCTTCGCCCGCAGGACCCGCGCCAGGGCGACGCCCAGGGCGGCAACGGCGAAATAGCCCGCCGAGAGCAGCACGGGGGTCCAAACGCCGCCCGCCCACTCGATCCCCAGGCCCTCCCCGGTGAAGAGGGTCCCGAAAGCGGACACCAGCGCGCCCACAGCCAGCTTCAGTGCGTTCTCAGGGATGTTCGACAGGGGATGCCGTGCGGCGATCCCCAGCCCGACCACCAGAACCGCCGCCGCGCCCGCACCCAGCGCGGCGGGGATGATCTGATGGCTGACCGCGCCCAGGGTCAGCACGATGAAGACGACTTCGATGCCCTCGATAAAGACGCCGTTGAAGGCTGTCAAAGCCGCCCCCGTGTCGAAGCCAGCCCCCGCGCTCCCCTGCCGCAAGGCGGCCTCGGTCTCGGCATACTCTTTTTCCTCATTGTGCAGCGCGATGACCCCCGCCGCCCGCAAGATTGCCTTACGCAGCCAGCGCAGGCCGAACAGCAGCAGCAGGACGCCGACGGTCAGTTGGAACGCCTGGGCGTTCAGCGATGCCAGGTGCGGCCCGAAGGCCAGCACGAGCACGGCCAGCAGCCCCGCCGCCGCCGCCGCTCCGGCGAAGGCCGGACGCCACCCGCGCGCGGCCCCGACGGCCAGCACGATGGTCAGCGCCTCCACGAACTCAACAAGGGAGGCCAGAAAGGCCGCGATGATGGTCGGCCATTGAAAGGTCAGCATGGAGGCATTATACCCTAGCAATGGCTAGACAAGCGAAGGCCAGATGTTTAAGAATGTGTCCTGTAAGGATGCTCGCTCGTTGCCGTATAGCCGACTCGTCCCAACTGGATAACTGCTGACCGAAATGGCTGCTGTTGAGTAGAAGCGCGTTTTGAGCTAGTTTAGGATTCTTGGTTGAGAAATCAGAGTTTGACAAGGAAGCATTCCAATCAGAAGTCACAATCGTTAAATTGCCAAGCGTATGTAGATAATCGCGGTGTACCTGCTCCCAACTTGCACCAATATCCTGTTTCCATTGGGCGCTTAGAGTCTGAGGCATGACGTGTTCCAAAGTCGGGCTAGAACTAAGGACTGTGTATCCACCTTGGCCTATATGCAGATGACGATTAACCCTTTCCAGAACTATCTTGGTCTTCATATCGTAGAGGGGTCTTGTCAATAAAGACTGCTGTATTCGGGTGTTGCTTGGGTAGTTTTTGGTAGCAAGGACTTGGCGAAGCGATTGCGAGAAGTCCGTCTTGTCAATCTGTCCCCAGAGTGTAGGAAACATCCGAGTTAGATAGTTGGACTGTTCGCCTGCGAGAAAACGGCGAACAAGATAATTCTCAAGAACAGTTAATGCGTTCTCAAACTCTTGACTGTTAATTTTTCCGTTGTATTCAGCCTCGTAGACGGATAATAAAAAGGGGTATGCACTCGAAAGCTCCAAAGCATTTAGCCGTTCAAGCGCTTCTTTAACGTGCGGACGGCTTTCTGCGCCAGGTCGGAGCAACTTGTTGTAAATCCCAGCGAACTGGTGCATCTTTGTGATTTCCTGAACCAACTCGTTTTGCGTTTTGAACCTATCCTCCATCCGGTCCCGAAAGCGGGCGTAGACATGGCTGAAGTTACAAAGGACGCCAGAGTGCATAGCTAGGTAGTGTCTCAAGAATGATGTGAGTTCTCCCTGCCTTGCTACAGTGCGTTGCTCTTGCAGCATATCCTCGATTTTTGACCAGTCGTTGGTGAAGACTTGCTCCTGAACCGCCGCAGGGAGCTTCATAGCTATGTAGTTGCGGACCAGATCAGCTTGTGAAAGAGGTTTGCCTTTGCCGTTCAGGCTTTCAAATATCTTGTACGGACTTTCCTGTTGGTTCAACTCGATAACAACAACTTGTAAACAGTTCATCAGGACAAGAAAAAGTTTCTGAGGATCAAATCTGTTGCTCTGGATGCTGGATTGTAGGTTATGGTAGAAGTAAGCATAAGCATCGGAAATGTTTGATTTAGCGACGGGTGCATTACCAGTTTTTACTAATGCTGTGAAAGTTGCTCTATCACCGTACTTGACCGTTGGCAAGAGCTTAAAATGAGCATCGCCAATAGCGTTGTGGTTAGACAGCATGGTGACTAGATTGCTTTCCAGAGCGGCATCTTTGCCATCCATAATCCAACGTAAGGCGCATAACAGCAGTGAGATGCTCGTTAATCGCTGTTGCCCATCGACAAGCTTGAATGCAGGAATAAGACCATTGACGGTGCCATCTAGAATGACAACCAGCGATCCCATGAAATGCTCAGGTTCTTGCCCTGATGTGTATTCGTCGTATGTAGCGGCGAGATCTTCCCATAGGGTTTTCCAGTTGGTTTTGTCCCATGTATATTCACGCTGGAAATGCGGCAACACATAGTGGATGTTTCCGCCATTGCTGAACACTTCTAAAATCTTTTTGCTGTTCGCATTCACTTTTTATTCCTGTAATCTCTTTTCACTTTGCCCTATCAAGCCGTTCAGTCCATCTGAAGCACCCATAACCATGAAGGTATTCCTGCCAGTGACACCGAGGAGTTAGGCACCTAGCTTCTGAACGGCTTCCCGATTTTCAGCAAGGGAGCGCGACATGGCAAGGTGGTCAAAACCGTCTGTGATGCCCAGGTCATCGGGATGGGCCGCCAGCCAATCCTGGAGCATCTGCCTCGTTTGGGCGATCTCCGGCAGCGTTTTCGCCGACAGTATCAGGCCGATGAGCCGTTCTCTCCGTTGCTCCTGATCGGTTGTAAGCTCCATCGGATGTCCCCCTTTAAAACTGAGTTCGCTTTGGAAAAGATCAGCAGAAAAGCCTGGCGCTGCTTACGCGGCATCTGGCTGGACAGGACATAGATCCCCATAGACCTGTCTTTGATGGGCGTAGACAGTAGATCAACATAGAACTGACGCTCAGGTATACCGGTAGCTCGTTGCAGTTCTTCCAGGACTGCCAAGTACCTGTTGTATAGGTGTCGTTCATCCGCAGCACGAAACATGCTTTCGTCAACGGTGATGCCCAACCGCGTCAAGACGACAGGGCGCAGAAGGCGCTGCAATTTTTCCACAGGGCCTTCTTCCCAGCCACGAAAATTCTCAAAATCTTCACGGACATAGCCCCGTGAGAGTGCGTGTAGCGCCTCATGCAGAAGCGTCCGCCAGCGAAGCCCGTCGGAGACGAGAGCCGCATCAAGCAGAATGTCGCAGTTAAACGGCTTCTGTCCCTTGAAGCCAGCATCTCCAACCAAGTGAACTGTTCCGCTCCAATTTGAGGGTAGGCTGGTAATCTCCGAAAGAACTTGGAGAATGTCGTGAAGTTCTTGTCGGATGCGCTCCACATCCGCGCGGTCATCTGCCTGCATGAGAACAATATACCCGACGCTCAGGCGTTTTGGTGACTCAGTACCTGCGCGACGATCTGGTTTGTCTTCATGCCCTCGTGCCCATCAACATGGGGGATCGGCTCACCGTCGTACACGCGCAGGAGCGCTTCCACGAACGGCAGATGGACGGGGGCAGGATCGGGGTGCGTGTGAGTCTCAACTGTACCGTCGGACTTCTGTACGGTGAAAAATGGGTCGTCGAACGAGTCGAACAGGAGGACGGCGTCGGTGCCGACGATCTCCAGGCGGTCGCGGCGGAGGGGGGCAAGCCCGAAGTGGCAGGTGACGGTGCCGAGGGCGCCGCCGCCGACCAGCCGGAAGGCGAAGGCGACCGAGTCCTCGGCGGGGGCCGCATGGGAAAGGTTGGCGGACTGGCCGCGAACGTCGGCCATGTCGCCGAGCAGGAACAGGATGATGTCCAGGCGGTGAACGCCCGTGTCCATAAACAAGCCGCCGCCGGAGACTTCGGGGCGCAGACGCCAGGGCAGGAGACCGGAGGCCGGGGCCGCGTCCTTCGGCTTCGCCATTTGCAGGGTGACGCTGACCGGACGCCCGATGCCGCCCGCATCTATCAGGCGCTTGGCGGCCTGGAACTTCGGATAAAAGCGGCGGTAATAGGCGACATGCAGGGGAATCCCGGCGGCGTCGCAAGCGGCGATCATCGCCTCGCATTCCGCCACGGTGCGGGCCATCGGCTTTTCCACCAGGACGCGCTTCCCGGCACGGGCCGCGCGGAGGGTCAGGCCGGCGTGGCTGTCCGGGGGTGTGGCGATGTAGACGGCGTTGACGGCGGGGTCGGCCAGCAGGGCATCGGCGTCATTGTACCAGCGCGGGATTCGGTAGCGGCGGGCGACGTCGGCGGCTTTGGCCCCGTCCCGGCGCATAACGGCGACGACGGAGGAGCCGGCGGCCTGCATCAGAGCCGGGCCGCTCTTGTGTTCCACCACATCCCCGCAGCCGATGATTCCCCAGCAGATCGGTGTCGTCATCGGGTAGGTTTCTCCGCGCGCAGCGTGACCAGTTCGGTGGGTGCAATGGGCACCGTCAGTTCGCCGTTGTGCATGATGACCATGCCCTCGTCAATGTCGCGCAGCGTCTCGCTGTTGCGGGTCAGCCGGAAGGGGATGTCTCCGGCCCGTGCCAGTTCAGGCACGCGCACCGTCACCGTAAAGGATTGGGGCGGGTAGCCGCTGTTGTCCCGGTTGATCTGCGTGTCTTGCAGGAAGGCGCTGGAGGTGAAATCAGACAGGGCCATGCCCCATGTCCCGTCCGGGTTGCGCCCTGCCGCCGCGTTGAGGCGCGGCTTGCGCCCGTAGGTGTAGGTCATGTCGCCCTCCAAAGAGCTTTGGGACAGCCGGAAGACCGCGCCGACGTCGAAGGTCTGCGACAGGCGGCGCAGGTAGTAGTATTTGAGGAACGGCAGATACCAGTCGGCGGGGCGGTCCGGCTGGAACTCGATCAGGCGCTGGACGTTGTCGAAATCCACGGGGTAATGCGTGATGTCCATGACGCCAATGAACCAGACCCAGCGGGTGACCCGGTGGTTGAGGTCGTTGAGGACCCGAGACGCCATGCTGGCCGCTTCCAGCCCGTCTATCGGCTGCTCGCTGGTCGGCAGCGAGATGCCGCCTCCGCCCGCCTCGGTGATCCAAAACTCCTTGCCCGTGCCCGCCACGATGGCGGCCTCTTCGGGGCGCGCGGCCATGTTGTAGGAGTGCGTCGCGATGCCTTCTAAAGCGCCCCACGCGGCGGGATCGCTCTTCAGGGCGTTTAGGTAGCCATCGGTGACGCCGTCGTTGTTGGGATTTTCAGGGCCGACGATCATGACCTTTTGTAATCCGCGCTTGTCCAGTTCCGCGCGCAGGTCTTTCACGGCGACCGTCATCTGGGCGGCATCAAACCACGGCGGCTCGTTGGCGACGCCCGTCGCGTCCAGCCCCGCCCCGCGCGCGTTGACCTGCCGGATGATCTCGGCCAGCAGGGCGGCGTAGGCGCCGATCTGGTCGTTCTTGATGCGCGAGGAGTGGTCGGTGGGGTTTTGCAGCATGTACGACGGGACGTGGTCGGGGCCGAGCAGCAGGGTCGTGATGCCGTTTTTGCGGGCGTCGGCGATCAGGCCGGACGTGAGATAGGACTTGACAAAGCCCGACACGTCGAGTTTGCCCGGCGCGGGCGAGGCCGTGGCCGGGTCATACCACAAGCGCAGCGTCTTCAGCCGCAGGTCGCGGTAGAGCAGCCGCCAGAGCAGCGCGCGGCGCTCCGGGGTCAGCCGGTCGAAGGTGCCCGCGCCGGGCGAGCCGTAGTTGAACTCGCTGGCGCCGAAGCCGCGGAAGGTCTGCCGCGCGCCCGGCTCCACGGTGATGGTGACGCCGGTGGGGGCGGGCGCCGGCGGCGGGGCCTGCGCGGCACTCAGCCGGGCGAGGCCGAGGCAGGCGGAAAGGGAAAGTGCAAGGGAAAAGGTTGGTTTCATGGGAGACATTTCGCCAAGTCCCCGCCCTGAACGGCGGGGCTGTAAAAGAGCAAATCCCCGCCTTCGCGGGCATCAGATAACGATGTAGGGGCGTTGCTTGCCGCGCCCTCTGTGCTTGCCGCGCCCCTACATCTTTCGCTACATCTTTCGCCCGCGAAGGCGGGGGCTTGCACTATCGAAGCCCAGGGGGTTCAGCCTTGGGAGGACACTCAGATCGCCGGCATGACGTTGCCACCGCAGACGGGGACGTACAGGCCGGTGACGTAGCTCGCCAGGTCCGAGGCCAGGAAGGCGACGACGTTGGCGATCTCCTGGTCGGTGCCGCGCCGCCGCAGGGGGACAGTGGCGGAGTAGCCGGGCTGGTCCTCGGAGCCTTCCGCCCGCGCGCGGTCGCTGATCGTCCAGCCCGGCGCGACCTGGTTGACCGTGATGCCGTGCGGGCCGACCTCTTTGGCCAAAATACGCAGGACGCCGTCCATGCCGCGCTTGCCGGCGACATAGGCGGACTGCGAGGGGAAGTTCTGCATGGCGCACTCGGTATTGATGCCGATGACGCGCCCGCCCTTGCCCGCCGCGATCATGCCGGGGACGAACGCCTGGGCCATGAGGACGTTGTGCAGGACGCACGACCGGAACTGGCCCTCATAATCCTCCGGCGACTGTTCCAGCACGGAAGTCCAGTCGTACTGGATCACGGCGTTGTTGACGATGATGTCCGCCGCCCCCAGTTCACTTGCTACGGCGTCGCGCATCGCCAGGACGGCGGCTTTGTCGGTAACGTCCGCCTGGACGGCGAGGGCACGGCGTCCCATTGCCGTGATCTCGGCGTGAAGCTGCTCGGCCATGTCTTTGTTTTGCAGGTAGTTGACGGCCACATCCGCGCCGCACTGCGCCAGCGTCCGCGCCATCACGCGGCCGAGCTGGCCGGTCGCCCCGGTCACGACGGCGACGCGGCCCGTTAAATCCAATGTCAGGGGAGTCGTCATCCGATTGCCATCCTTCCTCCGTCCACCCGGATCGTGCTGCCGGTGACGTATTCGCTCTCGTCTAAGGCTAAAAACAGGGCGGCGTTCGCGATGTCGCGCGGCTCGCCCAGCCGCCCGCCCGGCGTCTCCCGTGCGAACTGCTCCCGGTGCTCGGGCACGTCCCAGTGGTGCGCGCCCATCTCGGTATAGATCACGCCGGGCGCGACGGCGTTGACGGTGATCTTGTATTTACCCAGCGCGACCGCCATCGTTGCCATCAGCATCCGCTCGCCGGACTTGGCGGCGGCGTAGTCGGCCTGGTTGCTTGCCGCCGACAGCGTCGCAAGGGACGTGATGAAGATGATCCGCCCCGGCCCGCCGCCCGCGATCATGGCGCGGGCCGCCGCCTGACCGGTGTTAAACGATCCGGTCAGGATCACGTCCACCGTGCGCTGCCAGGTCGCATTGTCCAGGTCCAGAAACTCCACGAACGGGCAGATGCCGGCGTTGATGACCAGAATGTCCAGGCCACCGAACTCCCGCACCGTCCGCGCCACGGCGGCGTCCACGGCGGGGCGGTCGGTGACATCGCACGGCAGGGCCAGCGCCCGCCGCCCCGTCTCTGCCGTGAGGCGTCCGGCGGCCTCCTCCGCGAGAGCCTGGGCGATGTCGGCCAGCACGACCGACGCGCCTTCCTCGGCGAAGCGCTGCGCGATGCCGTAGCCGATGCCGCGCGCACCGCCGGTGACAAACGCGACCTTGTTCTCAAGCGGCTGTGGGTTCATGGGGTTCATTTCCGGGGCAGTGACCGCAGGGTGACGAGGTCCAGCGGCCTGACATCGGGGATCGTAACGACACCGGCCCGCATGACGGCGACCCCGGCGGGCACGTCATTCACTCCGCTGTTGCTGCGGCGGACGGCGAAGCGCACGGCCTTGACGCGGGCGAGTTCCGGGACGCGAACCGTCACGGCGAACGTCTGGGCTGGGTAGCCGCTGTTGTGCAGGGCGAAATCTTTTTCGTCATCGGCATTTTGGAACGTAGGGGAAGTAAAATTGGACAGGCCGATGCCCCACGTCCCGTCCGGGTTCCGCGCCGCCCCCGCCGATAAATGGGGCTTCTTGCCGTAGGTCCACGTCATGTCGCCGTCCAGCCCGCTCTGTGAATGGCGAAAAACCGCTCCAACGTCGAACGTCCGCGAAAGCTGCCGGTAGTAGTAATACTTTTGGAACGTCGTCATGGCGAAGGGCTTGGGTGTGTATGCCAGGATGCGGGTCGCGTTGTCGTGCGGGTCCGGGACCTCGAACCCGACAAAGTGTATCCAGTGCGTGACCCGGTGGTTCATGTCGTTCAGGAAGCGCGAGGCCAGCGAGGCGGCGCGCAGGGCGTCGCCGGGCGTTTCGGGGCCGTTGTCGCTGGCCTCGGTCATCCAGTACGACTTGCCCGTCCCGGCCACCAGGGCGGCGGACTGCGGCGTAGTGGCGTTGTTGTACGAGTGGGAGGCCAGCCCGGCCAGAGCCTGCCAGGCGGCCGGGTCGGCGCGGAGGGCGCGGGCCGTCTCGGCCAGCCCGGCGTCCGCATTGGCCTGTTCAGGGGCGATGATTTGGACCCGCGCCATCCCCTGCGCGTCCAGGTCGGCGCGCAGGCGCTTGACGACGCGGACGATCTGGGCGGGCGTGAACCGCTCCCGGTCGTTCGGCTCGTTCTGGACGCCGGTGACGTCGGGCACGATGCCGGTCTCCTGCCTGAGCCGCCGGAGGAAGTCCGCCAGCAGGTCGGCATAAGGCTCCACTTCGGTCTCCTTGAGCGCCATGCCTGTGTCGGCGCTGCCCTGCGCGCTCTTTTCGGCCATGTAGGGCGGCAGGTTGTCGGGGGCCAGCAGCAGCGTGGTGACGCCGTTTTTCCGCGCGTCGGCGATCATCCCCGAATCCACATAGCAGCCCCAGAACTGGGACAGGTCGTGCGCGCCCGGCGTAGGCGCATATTGGTCCGTGTTGAACCACAGCCGCAGGGTCTTGAATCTCAGATCGTGCCACAGCCGCCCTGAAAGCGTCTGCCGCTGTGCGGGTGTCAGCGTCTGGTATTCACGCCCGAAGTTCAGGCCGCTCGCGCCGAAGCCCCCAAACGTCTGCCGCGCGCCCGGCTCCACGGTGATGGTGAGGGGGGTGGGGCCAGGAGGCATTGGGGCCTGTGCCGGGACAGGGCAGGCGGCGGCCAGGCAGGCGGCAGCCAGGGCGAGGGTCAGGTCGAACGGGCGGCTGAGTAGGCAGCGGCAGAGCAGGCAGAAGAAGCGCATGGGGGGATTGTACCCGAAGATGAGAGAGACCCGGCACTAGAAGTGCCGGTCTACCCTATGTGAAAGTGCCTCCGGCACTGACGAGAAGATCAAGGACAAGTTGCCGTCAGCCGGATCGCTGTTCTTGTCTTCAGTCGCGGAGCGACTTTCACTTCGAGTAGGCCGGCACTTCCAGTGCCGGTCCTCTCTTGTCTTGCTCTTGCGCCGGGTCTCTCCTCCGTGTTTGGGATACCAGCCATTCGGATACAGTAAAAACAGCGCAACTTGTGCCACACGCCAAAGGAGCGTCATTTTTGATGCAAAAACAAAACAGAAAATCTCCTGCCGTTCTCGTCGTTGCCGCCGCCCTAACCCTGATCGGAGCCGGTGCGCGGGCGGCGAATCCGATCCGGGTGGTCCTGAACGGCACGCCGCTGGCCTTTGCCCATACGCCGCCGATGCAGATCAAAGGCTCGACGCTGGTTCCCATGCGCGACATCTTCGAGGCGCTGGGCGCAACCGTCAAGTTCGACAAAGCCTCGCAGACCGTCTACGGGCAGAAGGGCGCGACAGCGATCATCCTGCCGCTCGGCGCGCTGACCGCGACCGTCAGCGGCCAGCCGCGCACGTTGCCGCAGCCCGCCCAGCTCATCAACGGCACGGTTTTGGTCCCCCTGGGCTTCATCGCCAGTGCGCTCGGCGCGGCGGTCCAATGGAAACCGGCCATCCGCACGGTGACGATCCAGACGGTGGACCCGCACCTTGCCACGCTGCCCGCGCCGCCGGTCGCGAACAACGGCGTGGTGACGGGGCAGGTGACGGGCATCTACACGAACACGACGCCGACGCAATTGACACTGCGCGTGGGCGGCCAGAACACCATTGTGCCGCTCTCAGCCGGCACGATCATCCTGCGCTCCACGGCGGGGCAGCCCGCTACGGAAGCGCCGCTGAATGCCGTCAAGCCCGGCGACCAGGTGACGGTGCAGCGTAACGCTGAGGGGGTCGCCACCATCGTGACGGCGACGTTCGGCGAGGTCAAGGGGACGATCGTCGGCATCGGCAAGCTGGCCTCCGGCAATTCGGCCATCACCCTGGACAGCGGGCGCGTGGTCGAGTTGACGCCTGACGCCCCGATCACGTTTGGGGGTCTCCCCGTCGCCCTGAGCGACCTGAAGACGGCGGAAAAGGTCGTCATCCGCACCAACCCGGCCAACAGCCTGGGCTACGGCGTGGCCGTGGCGACGGCGGCGACGCCGAACCCGACCCCGCCCGGCGAGGCACCCGCCCCGGCCAACCCGCTGCCGCCGGGGGCGACGGCGGTGGAGGTGACGTCGTTCACGACGGACGCCGCCAAGCCCCTGCGCGCAGGCGACACGCTGACGGCGACTCTGGCGGGGACGCCGGGCGGCAAGGCGACGTTCTCGATCCCCGGCGTGGCCGAGGACCTTCCCATGAAGGAAACGTCGCCCGGCGTCTACGTCGGGATGTACACCGTGACCAAGAGCGCCAACGCGCCCCGCGCCTCGGTTCTCGGCAAGCTGGTCGCGGGGGGTGTGACGAGCGCGCTGATTCAGGCGCCGGGGACGCTGACCATTGACACCCAGCCGCCCAAGATCACCGACTTTGGGCCGGTGCGCGACGCGACCGTGGAAACCGAGCACCCGCTGATCTACGCCACGTTTTCCCACAGCGGCGGGCTTGAGGTTGACCCCAGCGCCACGAAGATCACGCTGGACGGCAAGGACGTGACGGGCGACGCCGCCGTGACGGCCTCGCTGTTCACCTACAAGCCGGCTGACGCCCTGGCGAGCGGCGGGCACACGGTTTCGGTCACGGTCGCCGACAAAGCGGGCAACGCGGCGACCCAAAGCTGGGGATTCAAAGTCTCGACGAGCAAGGTCGTCCAGTCGTTCACCACCAACGAGCCGTCGGGCAAGGCTGTGGGAGCGGGGGCCACCATCGTCTTCACCCTGAAAGCGCAGCCGGGCGGCCAGGCGACGGCCGGCGTCGGCAGTCTGGCGAAGACAATCCCGCTGCGCGAAACCGAGGCGGGCGTTTATGTCGGCGAATACACCGTCAAGGCCGGGGACAGCGTCGAGAACGCGCCCGTGACGGCGCGGTACGAGGCGCGGGATGGGACGGTCGTGACGACAAGCTTGGCGTCCGGCCTGACCATCGCCGCCGGGCCGCCGCCTGCCCCAAAGATCGTCAGCCCCGCCGACTCGGACTATGTGGACGCCAACCAGCCGCTGACCGTCAAGGGCAAGGCCGCGCCGGGGAGCGCGGTCCGGGTGGTCGTGTCCTACGAAAGCAAAGTCCTAGGCGGCATCCTGCCGGTCAGCGGCCAGAGCGCCACCAAAGACGTGGTCGCGGACAAAAACGGGGACTGGACAGCGGATGCCCTGTCCCTCAAAGTCCGCAGCCTGCTGTTCGGGGGCAGCCGCGACACGGTCTTCACCATCACCGCGACGGAACTGGACGCCAGCGGCAGCCCCGCCTCGGACGTCGCCAAAGTCACCGTGCGGCCCGGTTAACCCCCGGCCCCCAATAATGGGGGAGCCAGAAAAGAGCTGACGCGGCCACTCCTACTCCCCCATTATTGGGGGCTGGGGGGCTTAGGAATCCTTTATGAACGCAATACTGGTGCGGCTCAAGCGCATCTTCTGGATCAAGTTCATCTTCGACGTCTTTGAGCGCTTTGGCCGGGACAACGGCGGCCTGCTGGCCGCCGGCCTGGCCTTCTTCCTGGTCCTGGCCTTCGTCCCGCTGCTTCTCGTCGGCCTGTGGGCGCTGGGTCTGGTCTACGCGCACAAGCCCGACGAGGCAGTGGCGCAAATTCAGGGGCTGCTGACGACCCAGATTCTGCCGGGCGCGGCGGGCGACGAGGTGAAGCACCTGATGGAGCGGGCGAAGATCGCCGACGCCCAGGGCCATGCGGGGCCGACCCTGCTGCACATCCTGCAAGGGCATGGGGTCGCCGGACTGGTCGGCCTGCTGGGCGTCGTCTGGGCGTCCATCCAGATCTTCATCAACGGTTCCACAGCGATGAACGCGGCCTGGCAGGCCCAGGAGAAGCGCAACTGGTTCCATCTGCGTGGCGTCGCGCTGGCCCTGCTGATTGGCGTCGGCATCCTACTGGTTCTGTCTCTGGTCGGCACGGCGGCATCCACGGCCTTTTCCAATAGCTCTTTCGCACATGCGGTTCCATTCGAGGGGGCCGTCATCTCGGGCCTGATCGAGCTAGTGGCAGTCATCGTCAGCGCCCTGATGTATGCCGTAACCTACAAGTTCTTGCCGTCGCCCTCGGCGAATGTCTCTTGGAAAGCCGCCCTGGTCGGCGGCGCGGTGGCGGCGATTGCCTTTGAAGTCGTGAAAAAGGGCCTGTCGGTTTACCTGCTCAAGCCCAACACGTCGCTGTACGGCGAATTGGGCAACCTGATCGCCTTCGTCCTCTGGGTCTACTACTCGATGATGATCCTGCTGCTGGGGGCGGAAGTGTCGGCGGTGTACGCCAGCGAGGTGGAGAGCGCGCGCGCCACGCGCCTGAAACGGACGGGCACGGCGACTCCGGCGGCGGGTTCGGACGTGTCTTCCGGCTCCCCGCTGGCGCGGGCGAAGGAAAAGAACCGGGCGCAGCGGATACGGAAGACGGGGCAGCAGGACGGGGAGCAGACGCGGAGGTAGGCGGTTACGGCGCAGGGCGGCGTGGAATAGACCGGCACTGGAAGTGCCGGCCTACTCTGGGTGAAAGTGCCTCCGGCACTGAGGAACATTCCCGTAGGGGTGCGATTCATCGCGCCCTTCCGTTCATCACGCCCTTCCGTTCATCACGCCCTGTCTTCAGTCGCGTAGCGACTTCCATTCACCAGTAGGCCGGCACTTCCAGTGCCGGTGCCTCTCGTCGGCCTCCCCTCCCAGTGTTCAGAACAGCCCCCATCGCTTCTTCTTTGGTCCCCCTCCCATCCCGTCTTCGCCCTCTCCCGCCGCGCCGTCTTTCCCCGGCTTCGGCCCCAGCTTTTCCAACTCCTGCGCGGCGTACTGGCCGGGATCGCCCTTTGGGTCCAGCGCTACCGCCTGATCGAACTGCGCCCGCGCGTCTTCGGGCCGCCCGTCCGCGAGGTAGCAGCCGCCCAGGACGGACCGGCGCAGGGCGTCGTCCGGCTGAAGTTCTAAGGCGCGCTCGTACAGGGGAATGGCCTGGTCCAAGCGCCCGAACATGGCGTGGAGGCGGCCCAGGCTGACGACGGCCTTATGGTAATCCGGTGCCTTTTCCAGCGCCTGCTCGTTCAGGCGGATTGCCTCGTTCCAGTTTTCCTCCTGCTCATAGGTCCCCGCCATGTTGACGGACAGCGCAGGGTTGTCCGGCGCGTACTCCAATGCCTTTTCCCAAAAGTTGCGGGCGGTCTTGGGGTCGCCGAGATAGATGGAGGCCAGCCCCAGCTCAAAGTAGATGTCGCCTAAATCGGCGGGATCGTCCGTGACGGCGGCGGCGCGGGATAGCCGCTTGCGCGTCATCGCGTAATCCGTCTGCGTCTTGTAGAGCATGGCGCTGTTGTACAGCGCCAGAAAGAAATCGGGATCGTGCTGCACGGCCTGCTCGTAGTAGCCGAGCTTCGTTTCCGGCGTCCGCGCCAGCCGCTTGCCTTTGAGGAACGCAACGTAGGCGGGCCAGAACGGTGTTACCTGCAAGGCGTCCGTTGTAAAGTTCCACGGCGCGTTCGCGCCCAATGCGTCCAGCAGCGCCACGCACAGCCGGTATTGCAGGGCGATCCACAGGTCATAGTCGAGGGCCAAGACTTCGGGCCGCGCGCCCGCGTCAAACGCCGTGAACGTCAGGCTGTCCGGCGCGGCGAATTCGCCGACGGCGGGGAAAAAGACGCGGAGCGAGACGGTGATCCGGGTCAGCGCCCCCGTCTCGGCGTCCCGCTCGCACGAAAGCATCCCGTCTACCAGCGCGTCGCACTGCGCCTTGGCGGCAAGGGCGTAGACTTCGCCCTCGGTCAGCGGCGGGACTGGGTGGTCCTTCTTGTCCGTCCCGCCCAGCGCGTCATGCACATCGGCAGAGGCGAACCCGCCCGCCGCCTCGACGGCGGTTTCCAGGGCGAACAAAATGCCGTGCTCGAAGAGCAGGATGTCGTCGCCGAACATGTCCGCCCCGAGCGGCGCGAAGACGAGTTTGCGTTGCGGCGACTGATTGGGTTGCTGCGGTTCCATGCCGTAATTGTACCTGATGCCGGCCCCAGCGAGGCGCCGGCACTAGAAGTGCCGGTCTACTCTCGCGTGGAAGTCGCTACGTGACTAAAGACAAGCCGACTGGGCCATCCTCAGTGCCGGAGGCACTTTCATTCCAGAGTAGACCGGCACTTCCAGTGCCGGGTCCTTATGCAAGAGGCATGGTGTCTGTATTTGGGTATCAACTCACCATGCGCTTTCTCCTCCTTGCCGGTATTGCCGCCGTGGGCATCGCCATCCTGCTCCTGCCCTCCCCGGCGGACGCCGCGCCATCACACACGCCCCTCGCGCCTGCCTCCGCACCCGCCGCCGAACAAAACGAGGATGTCCAGCCGCCCGTCGTCACGCCGCCCATGCGTCGCTACTCGCGGACGCGATACGCCCTCTACTTCGCCGGGACAGCCTACGAACTGCTCGCCCTCTGGGGCGTGCTGGCGACGGGCCTGTCCGCATGGCTGCGGCGGCTGGTCCAGCCGCTGCGCTTCTCGTTTTTCCAACTCGCGGGCTATTACGCCCTGCTGACATTGGCGCTGCTGGCCGTTCATTTCCCGCTGACATGGTATAGCGGTTACTACCTGGAACACGCTTACGGCCTGTCGTCGCAGAGCGCCGGGGCATGGGCAGGGGACTTGGCGAAGGGCGTCGCCGTGAACGTGGCGACTACGGTTCCTATCCTGTGGCTGCTGTTTTGGCTGATCCAGAAGTCGCCGCGCCGGTGGTCGCTGTGGTTTTGGGGCGCGCTCATCCCCCTCATCGCTTTCGGTATCTTCGTGTCCCCACTGGTGGTAGACCCGCTGTTCAACAAGTTCACGCCCTTGACGCCCGGCCCCTTGAAGACGCAGATCGAGAGATTGGCGGCGAAGGCGGGCATCCCAAACGCGCCGGTCTACATCGTGGACAAGAGCAAGCAGACGCACTCGACGAACGCTTATGTGACGGGCATCGGGTCCTCGGCCCGGATCGTGCTTTGGGACACGACGCTGCAAAGGATGCCCCAAGATCAGATCGTTGCCATCGTCGGGCACGAGATGGGGCACTATGTCCTCAAGCACCTCTATTGGGGCTTCGCGATGAGCGTCGGCGGCCTGTTGGTTTTGCTGCCGCTGGCGCAGAAGTTCGCGGAAGGGCTGCTCCTCCGCTTCGGCCCGCGCTGGGGCGTCAATGGCCTGACGGACTACGCGGCCACACCCGCGCTGCTGCTGACGGCGGCCCTGTTCAGCTTCTTCCTGGCCCCGGTCACGAACGGCGTCTCGCGCGAGGTCGAGCATCAGGCGGATGCCTGCGGTCTCCAAGTGACCGGCAACCGCCCGGCGATGGCGCGGGCGTTCGTCTCGCTGTCCGAGCAGAACCTGAGCGACCCGAACCCGCCCCCCTTCATCACGTTCTGGCTGATGAGCCACCCGCCGCTCCAGGAACGGATCAACTTTGCGCTGGGCCGGAAGTAAATCATCTCCGGCCCCATCAAAGGAACCGGCACTGGAAGTGCCGGTCTACTCTGGAATGAAAACCGCTACGCGGTTAAGAAGGAATGTTCGGACGGGTCCTCAGTGCCGGGTTCCTGCTTCAAGCGCGTCTATGCCGCCGCCAGCGGCCTTCTGCGAGGATAAAAGGGAATTCGCGATCTGGGACGCGGGCGAACCCATCGCTATGCTGGCCGATGCCCTGGCCTCCATGCAGGCGCAGAAGGACCGGACCGCGATGGAAGCCTGGAAGAGCCAAGTGGCGGACACCGCCCCGCGCTGACACCGTCCCTTCCTATTCCGACTCCCGTGCAGGAAATCCACATCTTCTCGCGAATAAAGAGCCTATTATGGCTGCGTCCTCGCCCGCCGCGCGTGTCGCGGGAACCGACTTTCGACCGCCCCGGCTGCACCCGCCCACGCTGCGCCTGCTTCAGACGCTGCTGCCCGGCCTGCTGCGCTGGGTCTGCGGGGTGGAGGCGGTGGACATCCCCGCCGAGGACATCGGGCGGCTGCGCGCGCTGGCCGGGGAGCGGCTGCTGCTGGCCCCGAACCACCCGACTAACGACGACCCCGCCTTGCTGTTCGCCTTGGCGAAGGCGGCAGGGATGCCGTTCTATTACCTGTGCTGCCGGGAGGCGTTCGACCACCTGGGCGGCCTGTGGGGCGCGCTCATCCAGCGGCTCGGCGCGTACTCGGTCGTGCGCGGCACGACGGACCGGGACTCGTTTCGGACGACGCGGGCGCTGCTGGCCGCCCCGGCGGGCAAGGTCGTCATCTTCCCCGAAGGCGAGATGCACTCGCAGAACGACACCCTGCTGCCGTTCCACGCGGGCGTCGTGCAGCTCGCCTTCTGGGCGCTGGAAGACCTCCGCAAAGCGGGCGACACGGCGGCGTCCGTCTCGCTCCTGCCGGTCGGCCTGCGGTACTTCTTCACGCAGGACATGACGCCGGCCATTGACGACTCGCTGCGGCGGCTGGAGCGCGCCGTGCGCCCGACCGACGCGGGCCAAGAGGCCGCAGTGGGCGACGCTTACGCGCGGATGCGCCGCGTCGGCGTCCAGATGCTCGAAGTCATGGAAGCCGAGTACGGGCTGAAAATCAAGCCCGCCGGAAACGACCTCGACCTGACGCCGCGCATGAACGCCCTGAAATCCCTGCTGCTGGACCGCGCGGCGGGCCTGATCGGCGTCCCGCTGCCCATCGAGTCCACCCTGCCGGAGCGGATGCGGCTGCTGATCAACGCCGTCTACGCCGTCACCCATGAGGAGGCGGCGGCCCCGCGCTCCCCGTATCAGACCAGGGTGCATCGCCAGCAGGCCGCGCGGGCCGCGCCGCTGCTCCAAGACCTCAACCGCGTCGCCAACTGGATCGCCGTCCAGGACAACTACGTCCGTGCCCGCCCCACGCCGGAGCGCATGGCCGACACCCTGCGCCGCCTCGAAATCGAAGCCTTCGGCAAAGCGTCCCTCCACGGCCCCCGCCGCGCCCTGGTCCGCGTCGGCGAGCCGATTAATTTAGCTGCTTGCTACGACGCCTACCGCGCCGACAAGCGCGGCACGGTCGCGCGGGTGACGCACGCACTGGAAGCGGCGGTGCAAGGGCTTTTAGACACTAGACATTATCGGGTTTAAGCGGGGCAAACGAAGTCCCGCACGTCGAGCGTTGTAAACGGGTGTCGGCAGGAGACACGCAGATTGTGCAGGCCACAGGCAATCTCCATGACCTGATCGGAGATGCCC
>JAABUR0100002759.1_pt1 | contig 26030 bp, 26 predicted proteins | sample 5560091 | NCBI WGS metagenome assembly JAABUR01 (sample SAMN10711879, study PRJNA513375) | rock metagenome | isolation source: Antarctica rocks | place: Antarctica: Victoria Land, University Valley sud
CCCGAGCGCCGGTCTCCCACCGGATCCCGGCATCGGCGAGGTAGTCCACGAGGACCTGCGCGGGAGCAGGCGCGGTCAGGGGGTCACCGCCGCGGCCACACCCGTGAGCGCGGCCGGCTCGCCGGTGTTCGGATGGCGATGGGCATGTCGCGCCTCAGCGTAGACCTCGAGGAGCCGGTCCGTGGTCGCCTCCCACCCGAAGCGGGAGGCCCGCTGGACGCCCCTGGCGGACAGCCGGGCTCGACGGGCCGGGTCGAGCAGCAGGGAGTCGATGGCGTCCGCCCAGTCGACGGCGTCGTGCGTGGGGACGAGCAGCCCCGCGTCACCGACGGCGGCGGGCAGGCCGCCCACCTCGGCGGCCACGACGGCGGTCCCGCATGCCTGCGCCTCGAGTGCGACGAGTCCGAAGGACTCGCTGCGCGACGGAACCACGACGATGTCGGCCGCGCGGTACCACGTCGCCAGGGTGGCACGGTCGACCGGAGGCACGAACCGAACCCGGCCCACGAGACCGAGCGTCCGGCTCAGCTGCTCGAGGGTCCCGGGTTGCGCCAGCCCGGAACCGCTGGGTCCGCCGAGGACGCAGACGAGCAGGTCCCCGCTCTGGTGCGGGTGCCGGTCGAGCAGCACGCGGGCTGCCCGGATGAGCACGTCGGGGCCCTTGAGCGGCTGGATGCGCCCGACGAAGAGGAGCACCCTGGCCTGCGCCGGCAGGCCGAGCTCGGCCCGGGCGGCTCGCCCGTCGCCCGGGCGGAAGACGTGGAGGTCCACCCCGGGAGGGACCACTCGCACCCTGGCCGGGTCTGCGGCATACAGGTCGACGAGCTCGCGCGCCTCGCCGTCGGTGTTGGCGACCAGCAGGTCGGCGGCGTCGACCACCTGCACCTCGCCGGTCTCGCGTCCGCGCGGCTCGGGCGGGTCCTCGGCGGCCAGGTGCCGGTTCTTGACCCGCGCCATCGTGTGCATGGTGTGGACGAGCGGCACCCCCCAGCGGTCTGCGGCGAGCATGCCGACCTGCCCGGAGAGCCAGTAGTGCGAGTGGACGAGGTCGTAGTGGCCAGCGGGGTGCGCCGCGCCGGCGCGCAGGACGCCGGCCGCGAACGCGCTCAGCTGCCCCGCGAGGTCGTGCTTGGCCAGGCCCTCCTGAGGACCCGCCGCGACATGGCGCACCCGCACCCCCGGAGCCATCTCCACCGCGGGCGGCACGCCGGTGCTCGTGACCCGGGTGAAGATGTCGACATCCACGCCACGGGTCGCCAGGCGCCTGGCCACCTCCGCGACATAGACGTTCAGCCCTCCGGCATCCCCCGTGCCGGGCTGCTCGAGCGGGGAGGTGTGCACGCTGAGCATCGCGATCCGCCTGATCCGCCCTGGCGACGGCACCGGTGCCTCCTTGGGGTATGCCGGGTGCCCACCTCCCGCGCGGGAGGCACTGGCGCGAGCCCTGCCCTCGGCAGAACGCAGGCTGGGGTACGAGGATTCCCCCGGCCCCGGCATACCCTTCCGTGGTGGCGAGCCAGAAGCCGGTGGGCACCATCACCCGTGGCACCACCGGCCCCAACCGGTTGCGCCGGGTCGACCGGTGGCTCGCCGGCCCGCAGGCCTGGCGGCTGCGGCGGCGCACGGACGTCCCGGTGGTGGTCGACCTCGGCTTCGGCGACTCCCCCGTGACCGCGCTCGAGCTGCACGAGCGGCTGCGCCGGGTGCGCGGCGACGTCGAGGTCGTCGGCGTCGAGATCGACCCGGAACGGGTCGCTGCGGCCAGGACCCTGGAGCGCCCCGGCCTGACGTTCCGGCCCGGCGGGTTCGAGGTGCCGCTCGACGGGACCGACAGACCGACTCTCGTGCGGGCGTTCAACGTCCTGCGCCAGTACGACGAGGACCAGGTGGAAGGGGCCTGGTCGCTGGTGCGGGCACGGCTGGCTCCGGACGGGCTGCTCGTCGACGGCACGTGTGACGAGCTCGGCCGGCGCAGCTCGTGGGTCGCGGTCGACGTCGACGGCCCGCAGACGCTGACCATCTCCGTGCGGCTGGCCGGGCTGCGGCTGCCCTCCGAGGTTGCCGAGCGACTGCCGAAGGCCCTGATCCACCGGAACGTGCCCGGGGAGGGCATCCACGACCTCCTGCAGTCGCTCGACCGGGCGTGGCTGCACGCAGCACCCCACGGGGCGTACGGGGTGCGCCAGCGCTATCTCGCCGCTGCGCACGCCGTGCGGGCGCAGGGATGGCCGGTGGTCGGTGGCCCGAGCCGGTGGCGCCTCGGCGAGATCACCGTGGCGTGGTCAGCGGTGCGACCCCGCGGGTGACCCTCAGGTGACCGGCGCCTCGTCCGCGCCGGGGTGGGCGGTGGGGCGCACGTGCTCGGCCTCGCCGGCGTCGCGAGCGTGGTCGTCGCGCGCGTAGTCGTCCTCGAGCCTCTCGATGTCACCCTCGTCGAAGTGCCCGAACGCCACCTCGAGGAGCCGGCCGGGAGTCGACCCGCTGTTGCCCATCCGGTGCAGTGCCCCGCTCGGCACCCAGATGGTCTCCCCGGGCTGGGCGAGCCAGCACCGCTCGCCGACGTGGATGTCCATCGGCACGTCGAGGACCTGCCACATCTCGCCGCGGTGCCCGTGCTTCTGCAGGGACAGCCGGTGCCCCGGCTGGACGGTGATGACCTTGACCGTGACCTGCTCGTTGGAGACGAACTGCTGGAACTGTCCCCACGGCCGCTCGGCGACGAAGATGTCGGCGGTGGGGTCGGCTCCGTCGGCGGACGCGCTCACCAGGGACCGTAAGGACCCTGGTTGGGTCGGCCGCGGCCGGAGACCCGGCGCAGGGCGGGCCGCACGTCGGCCAGGTAGACCGCCGCCGCGACGAACGCGATGATCGCGATGAAGTTGAGGACGCTGAACACGAGGATGACCCCCACCGCGAGGGCGACGCCGAGGATGACCACCCAGAAGGTCTTGGTGCGCTTGCCGGCGGCGGCGAAGGCGTCCGGCCGGTGCCGGACCGCGTCGATGAGCGCAAACGCCTCGCAGGCGAGGGCGCCGACTCCGAGGAGCAACAACAGCGTGTTCTGCACGCTTCCGAGGACCTGCATGCGAGCCAGCCTAGTCAGGTGTCGAGGATGAGGGTCACGGGACCGTCGTTCACGAGGGAAACGGCCATCGTGGCCCCGAAGGTTCCCGTCGCCACCTCGACTCCCTCCGCCCGTAGCGCCCGGACGACCGCCTCGACGACGGGCTCGGCCACCGCCCCCGGCGCGGCGGCGGACCACGACGGCCGCCGGCCCTTGCGGGTGTCGCCGTAGAGGGTGAACTGGCTCACGACGAGGACGGGGGCGCCGGCCTCCACGACGGACCGCTCGTCGCGCAGCACCCGCAGCCCGGCGATCCTGCGGGCCATCCGCTCGACCTGCTGTGGTCCGTCGTCGTGGGTCACGCCAAGGAGGACGAGCAGGCCCGGGCGCTCGATCGCGCCTACCACCTCACCGTCGACCGCCACGTCGGCGCGCAGCACCCGTTGGAGCACGGCGCGCACGAGACTCAGATCCCGGTGGCCACGATGGACCCGACCGGTTCACCGTGGCCGAGCACCGGGGCGTCCTCGAGGTGGGCGAGGGCCGTCGGGGTGCCGATCCCCATCCGCCGCAGGACCGCGGCGAGCACGACCGGTTTGGCCCGCTGGTGGCCGTCGGCGACCTTGAGCGCGATCCCGCGACCGTCTGCCAGCCCCACGGCATACACGGACTCCGCGCCGTCCTTCGCGATCAGACCGGGCACCTCCCGGATGAGGGTGGTGACCTGCCTGCGGGTGCCGCCCACGTGCTCCGGCCTGGCGCGGATCGCGCCGGCCACCCGGGCCTCCGCGGTCCCGTCGCCCCCCGACGCGATCCGCCCGAAGGCACGCGCGAGCCCGACCAGCGGGAAGGCATGGATCGGGGCGCCGCAGCCGTCGACGGCGACGGCGACGATGCGCTCCCCGGTCACGTCCTCGATGGTCACGGCGACCGCCTGCTGCAGCGGGTGGTCCGGGTCGCGGTAGCCGCCCTGCTCCCAGCCGTTGCCCACGCAGGTGGCGAGCATCGCCGCGTGCTTGCCGGAGCAGTTCTGTGCCAACGAGGAGGCGGGGCGCCCCGCGGCGAGCCACGCCGTGCGCTCCACCTCGTCGACCGGCAGGTCAGGCGTGTTCTGCAGGTCGTGCTCGCTGAGCCCGGCGCCGGCGAGGATCCGCCTGACCGCCTCGAGGTGGAACGGCTCGCCGGAGTGGCTCGCACAGGCGACGGCGAGCCCAGCGTCGGGCAGGTCCAGCCCGGACCGGACCATGGCCAGCGCCTGTATCGGCTTGTTCGAGGACCGCGGGAGCACCGCGGCGGATCCGTCCCCCAGCTCCCACTCGATGCTCCCGTCCGGCGCGGTGACGACGACGCACCCGCGGTGGACGCTCTCGACGAACCCGGAGCGCACGACGTGCGCGACCACCGGTGCCTGGACCAGGCTGGCCGGGACGGGCGTCGTGACGCCGGGGACGAGATCGGTGCCCACGGGCAGCAAGTGTGCCAGCACCCCGGCGCCCCGCTGCCGGTCGCTCCCGCTCCCCCGTCAGCTGCCGACGTTGCCCGCCGCCGCCTTGGCAGCCTTGCGCGCCGGGGCAGCGGTCTTGCGGGCCCGGGTGGCGGTGGACCGGCCCTGCGTCCTGACCGCCGCGGCACCCTTGCGGGCCGTCGTCGTGGTGCGCCTGGCCGCCGTGCGCGTCCGGGTCGCCGAGGCCTTGACCGTCTTCGCCGCCGTGTCGGCATCCGCCCGCGCCGTGTCGGCGAGGTCCTCCACGGCGCGCCCGGCCTGGTGGCGCCCGGTCGTGACCGTGGCCCGTGCCGACCGCCGGGTGCCCGTCACGGTCTTGCGAACGGTGGTCACCGCGCCCTTGCCCGCCGCCACGGTCTGGTCGACCTGGGCGATGAGCTCCTTGGTGGCCCGCTGCTCGCGCATGCGGCGCACCAGGTCCTCGCCCCGCTCGGCGAGCTCGTCGTACCGTCCCTGGGCGCGCCCGGCCATCTCGAGCCCCCGGGTGAGGGCCTGCGCCGGGGCGTCCTGCAGCTGCCGGGTGAGCCGGTCCACCCGCTTGGACGCCTGCTTCTGCAGGGCCTCGGGCGTGAGCTCCCTGCTCGCCCGGGCGGCCCGGGCCCGCGCGGTGCGGACCGTGTGCACCGCGAGGTCGCTCACGCCGACGGCGGCGTAGACGGGGGTGGCGTCGGCGACGCTCTTCCGGATCTCGGTGATGAGTGCCATGGTTTCGTTCTCCTTCAGCTGGTGGTGCGGGTGGGTTGTTTGCTCTTGCGGGTCGAGGGCGTGCGGGTCGACGGCGTGCGGGTCGACGGCGTGCGGGTCGAGGGCGTGCGGGCCGCGGGCGTGCGGGTCGCGGCGCTGCCGGTCGAGGCGCTGCCGGTCGAGGACCGAGGGCTCGCACGCGTGGTGGCCGCACCGGCGGCGCCCCGTTCGCCGACGAAGGACTCGTAGACGTCGAGCAGGACCGAGCGCTGCCTGGCGCTGAGCCGGGGGTCGGCCGCGATGGCCTCGGGTACCCCTGGCCGCTCGTCCGGGGAGCCCTGCTGCTCGTCGAGGATGCCGGCCCGGACGTAGAGGGACTCGGCGGAGACGTGCAGGCCGTGTGCCAGCTGCTGGAGGATCTCGGCGCTCGGCTTCTTCAGGCCACGCTCGATCTGGGACAGGTAGGGGTTGGAGACCCCCGCGAGCTCCGAGAGCTGGCGCAGCGATAGCCGGGCGCTCTGGCGCTGCTCGCGCAGGTAGGCGCCCAGGTCGGGCAGCGAGATCGGGCTCATGCCTCCATAGTGCTTGCTGTGGTTAGCACAATGCAAACTGTGGACAGCGTGAGATGTGCCACACCGTCGTCCGCAGCTGCCCGCTTCTGCTGGCCGTTCCGGGGCGGCCGATCAGCTCCTGCGGTCCCTGACGCCGAGCATCTCGCGGGCCGCGGCGGTCGACATCGGTGGCCGCTGCAGGAGGGTCGCGAGCTCGGCCGCCCGGACCACCAGCTCGTCGTTGTGCCGCACCGGCCGGCTCCTGGCGAGCAGGAGGTTGTCCTCCATGCCCACCCGCAGGTGCCCGCCCGTGGCCAGTGCCGTCGCGGCGACCGGCAGGTGGGCACGCCCGACCCCGGTCGCGGACCAGCTGGTGACCTGCGGCGGCAGCATCGCCAACGCCCCCAGGAGTGCGGCCGGTGTCCCCGGCATACCACCGGGGACACCGAGGACGACGTCGACGTGCACCCGGCCGCCGAAGGGGAGCCCGTGCTCGTCGAGGAGGCGGCGCAGGGCGTGGACGTGGCCGAGGTCGAAGAGCTCGAACTCCGGCACCACCTCCCGCGCCTGGGTCTGCTGGTAGAGCTCGACGATGAACGGCCAGGGGTTGAGGAAGACCTCGTCGCCGAAGTTCGTCGTGCCGCAGGTGAGGGAACAGGAGTCGGGCTCGGCGTCCAGGACCGTGAGGCGGGTATCCAACGGGTCGTGCACGCTGCCTCCGGTCGACAGCTGCACGACCAGGTCGGTGGACTCGCGGACGGCCACGACCGTCTCGCGCAGCAGGGCCCTGTCGAGGGTCGGCCGGTGCTCGGCGTCACGGACGTGCAGGTGGATGAGCGCGGCTCCAGCGCGCTCGCACCGTACCGCGGTCTCGACGAGCTCGTCGAGCGTCGTGGGCAGCGCAGGCACGTCGTCCTTCGACGTCTCGGCCCCCGTCGGCGCGACGGTGACCATCGTCGCGGCGGCGTTGCTCATTGCTGCATCATGCCAGCGCGGCCGACACACCCCCGGCGGCTGACGCACCCCCCGTGGCTCAGGGGCTGACGATGGCGACCTGGGCGGCGCCGATGCCGGCGACGGCGAGCGGCTCCTCGAGCGGCGTGTTGCGCTTGAGCAGCGCCATCGCGATCGGCCCCTCCACGTAATGGCGCGCGACCGAGGTCACGAACCCCACCTGCCGCTCCCCGAGGGTGACCGCGCTACCGCGCTCGGGCAGGGTGTGCCCCGACCCGTCGAGGTGGAGGAACGTGAGCCGCCGGGGGGGCCGGCCGAGGTTGTGCACCCGGGCCACCGTCTCCTGGCCGCGGTAGCACCCCTTGTGCAGGTGCACCGCGGTGCGCAGCCAGTCCACCTCGTGCACGATCGTCCGGTGGTCGGTCTCGAACCCGAGACGTGGACGCCACGCGGCAACGCGCAGCGCCTCCGCCGCCCACATCCCGGCGAGCGGCCGGTCGCCCGCTGCCGCCGCGAGGCCGGCGCGGGGCACGATGAGCTCGCGCCACTGCCGACCGGTCCCCGGGTGGGCGTCGACGGGGCCGTATGCCGTGGAGTCGCCGACCACGTCCGGCCACGGATCGCGCCAGGCCAGGGCCTCGCCCGGCGCCGCCTCGGCCGCGTGCGGCTCACCGAGCACGGCGTAGTCGCCGCTGCGGTCGCGCACCTCGACCCGCAGCATGAACCGCATCGAGTCCAGCCACCCGACGAGGGTCCCCGCGGTGGCCGGCTCGGCGGTGACCCACGTGGTCTCCCCGTCGTCGACGACGTGCAGGTCGTGCTCGATGTGGCCCTTGGGGCTGAGGATGAGCGACTCGCGGGACACCCGGGGACCGAGCCCGACGAGGGCCTGGGTCGTGATGGAGTGCAGCCAGGAGAGCCGGTCGGGCCCGCTGATGGTCACCACCGGCCGGTGCGACAGGTCGACGACGGCCAGGCGCTCGACGAGCAGCCGCTGCTCGCGCAGGGGGTCGCCGTAGTGGGCAGCGACCGCCGCGTCGACCCCCGCGCCGGCCACGGCGCCTGGCCGGGACAGCAACGGCGAGCTCAGGTTCGTCGTCTCGCTGCGCATCCCGATCCCTCCGTGGACTGCCCTGCCGGTTCGCTCACCCCATCCACTGTAGTTCGGCACCGGCGCGGCGCCGGACTTCGGGATGCCGCACGTCAGGCGACCCGCTTCAGGCGCGCAGAGAGATGGCTGTGGATCGGCTGGCCGACGGCCGCCATGTCCATGGCCCACATCAGCTCGGAGTGGACCAGACCGTAGACCCGGGTCCCGGCGTTGTACTCCTTGGCGTGCGGGCTGCGCAAGACCCCGTCCGTCTTCAGCTCGACCTTCGCCGGCTGCAGCGCGCCGTAGTACAGCTCGAGGATGCCCGTCGGATGGGTCAGCAGCAGCTCGACCTCGCCGCCCTGCTCGTCCGGGCGCCAGAAGCCGAGTTCGACCGCGGCCGGTCTCACCCGCTCCCCGCCCTCCGACTCGAGCAGCCAGGCCCGGCTCTGCCACTCGAGGAAGCCACGCCCGTCGTGCGAGCACACGATCTCCTGGCCGAAGTGGCGCGACTCGATGGTGCGGTAGCCGACGACGCCGGCGCCCTCCCAGCGACCCACCAGCCAAGCCAGGGGACGGAGCCGCTCGGGCAGGTCCAGGTCGAGCTCGAACATCACCGCACGACCCAGGATACGGAAGTCACCGCCAGATGGTAGCCCGGGCACCGCCGCCCTCGGCGGGCCGGCACGGCGGGCTCAGGCCCACAGGCGGGTCACCACGAAGACGACGACACCGACGACGAGCACCGATCCCGACCCCAGCGCCAGCTGCGCGGGCACCCGCCCCGAGGCGGGCAGGGCGCCGAAGGCCCGCCGGAACGAGTGGGCCAGGTAGGCGCACACCGCCCCGACACCGGCGGCGGCCAGGACCGGGACGTCGCCGTGCAGCGTGGCGAACGCCGCCGCAGCCAGGGCGGCGCAGACCGTCACGAGAGCCGCCGTCCAGCGCCGGCCCGGGGACGAGGGCACGACGAGCTCCACCAGGCTCGCGAACGCCAGTCCCGTCATCGCCACGGCGAGGTGGTCCGGGCCGAGCAGGAGGTACGGCAGGGGGACCATCGCCGCCCCGGACGCAACGAGCGCCAGCGCCCCGACGGTCCCGGCCAGCCCCGAGGTCAGCAGGTGCCGGCCGTCCCGGCGCAGCAGCTGGTGCAGGAAGGCGGCGGTGACGCCGACGGTGACGACCGCGGGAACCCAGCGCAGGTACGGCTCTCCGCGCGTCACTGCCGCCGCCGCCGTCACCGCGAGGGAGGTGCCGGCGAGGATCACGGACATGGCCCGGGGGTTGGACGCCTTGACGAGGCCGGGCCAGCCCCACGAGAGCACGACCCCCAGCACGCCGACGGCGACCGGCACCGTCACCGTCCCGTGCCCGGCCAACCCGGCCAGCCCGAGGGCGCCTGCTGCCGCGAGCGCGGCACCGACGGCCCCGGGACCCGGGCCGGGCGGCGCGATGCCGTCGGCGGTGGCCGCCACGCCTCCTGGCGGTGCGGCCGGGGGGGACGCGTCAGGCATCATGGCTCATCCTCCGGAGAAAGGCGGCAGGACCTCGACAGTCGACCCGTCGCGGAGCACGTCCTCCCGCCGTGCAGCGCGCCCGTCCACGAGGAACGTCGCCACCGTGACGACGGCGCCGAGTCCCGGGTGGGCGGCCACCGCCGCGGCGGCAACGGACCCGACCGACGTGCCCTTCAGTAGCTCGCTGTCCACCCCGGCGGCCGCGCGAGCGGCAGCCCAGTAGCGCACGGTGACCTGTGGCTGGGGGTCGGTGGGCGGCATACCGTTGTCCTTCGTCGGGTGCGGGGGGTGCTGGTGGCCGAGGTCTCACGTGCCAGACCTGCGCCCCGGACGGGCGCCCGTCCGATTATCCTCGATGGATGGCCCGCCTGCTGCTCCTGACGAACGCCGTGGCGCCCAGCGCCGAGGTGCTCCCTGCCCTGGGGCTGCTCACCCACCAGATCCGCGTCCTGCCTGCGGAGCCGACCGCGCTCGTCGACGCCCCGGCCGGTGACGTCGTCATCGTCGACGCCCGCCGGGAGCTGGCCCAGGCGAGGTCGCTCTGCCGAGTGCTCCGGGCGACCGGCCTGTCGAGTCCGCTCCTCGCCGTGCTCACCGAGGGCGGCCTGGCCGGGCTCACGAGCGAGTGGGGCCTCGACGACGTCATCCTCGACACGGCCGGCCCGGCCGAGGTCGACGCCCGGCTGCGGCTGGCCATGACCCGCGTCGACGACGAGCTCGAGGAGACCGGGCCCATCCGCGCGGGGGAGGTCACCATCGACGAGGGCAGCTACTCGGCGCGGGTGCGCGGACGCACCCTTGACCTGACCTACAAGGAGTTCGAGCTGCTGAAGTTCCTGGCCCAACACCCGGGCCGGGTCTTCGGCCGGGCCCAGCTGCTCCAGGAGGTCTGGGGCTACGACTACTTCGGGGGCACCCGCACCGTGGACGTGCACGTCCGCCGGCTGCGCGCCAAGCTCGGCGCCGAGCACGAGGCGCTCATCGGCACGGTGCGCAACGTCGGCTACCGCTTCGTCCCCGAGCGTCCCAGGGAGAGCGCCGAGGACACCGTCAACGCCTGAGGCAGCTCTAGGGGCACGGGTCGGGCATGCCGGGTGCCCGCCCGGCGGCATACCCGACCGTCCGCTCCGGCGCAGGACTACTGCCGGGTGATGCGGACGAGCGGGCCGGGGGTGTAGGGAGACACCGTCGGCAGGTACCTGGCGAACGCGTCGATGTCGAGACCGCCGAAGTACCTCCCGGTGCCGTTGCGGAACGCGGGGAACCCGTCCCCGCCCTCAGACAGGAAGTTGTTCGTGACGATCCGGTACGTCTGCGCCCGGTCCACCGCGACACCGTTGATCTTCACGCTCCCGTCCACGACGCCGGCCGAGGTGTAGGTGTACGTGAAGCCCTTCGACACCTGCAGCACCTTCGGTGCGGCGGGGGTGTTGGAGCCGGACCACTGCTGGTTGAGCAGGGCGTAGAGGTCGGCACCGGTCAAGGTCATCGAGACCATGTAGTTGTTGAACGGCTGCACGGTGAAGGCCTCGTCGAACGTCACGTCGCCGGGTGGTTCCTGGTAGGGCGAGTTGGCGTAGGTGAGATCGGACCGGATGCCGCCCGGGTTCATGAACGCGACGAGGGGGACCTGCCCGCCGGTGACGGTGGACGGGTCCGCCAACTGGGCGTCGGCGATGAGGTCACCGAGGGCTGACTCACCCGCAGCGCTCGTGGTGCGGGTGACGTCCGTCGTGATGTGCCCGATCACCTTGCTGGCGATGGGCCTGACCAGCGCCTGGTACTGCGAGATCAGCGCCGTCTGGCTGGGGTCCTTGGGCACGTCCCGGGTGACGAGCATGTTCGTCCCGGCGACCGAGGTGCGCACGATGTCCTGGGTGCGCCGGTCGTACGTCACGTTCGTCTCGGTGAAGAGCCGTCCGAACGAGGAGGCCGAGGTGAGCAGCCGCGGCTGACCGGCCGGGTCCTTGACGCTGCAGACGTACGGCTGGTGGGTGTGCCCCGAGATGACCATGTCGATGGCCGGGTCGAGGTTCGCCGCGATCGGCAGGATCGGCGAGCTGCCCGGCAGCTGGGACAGGGTCCCTCCGCCGCCGCAGGTGTAGTCGTAGTTCGGGTTGACGTCGTAGATCCTGCCGGTGGCCGGGTCGGTCCACTTCTGCTTGTCCGGGGACCCACCCTGGTGGATGAGGACGATGATCGCGTTGACGCCCTGCTTGCGCAGGACCGGGACCAGCGCGTTCGCGGTGGCGACCTCGTCGGTGAACTCGAGCCCCGCGACGCCCGAGGCGGTGACGATGCCCGGGGTGTCCTTGAGGGTCATGCCGATGAACCCGATCTTGGCGCCCTTGAACTTCTTGACCGTGTAGGCAGGCAGGATCGTGTTGTTGGTGCCGGCGTACTTGACGTTCGCCGCGAGGAACTGGAAGTCCGCGCCCTCGAAGGTGTGGTCGGGGCACGAGTTCTGGTTGTTCGCTCCGGCACCGTCGGGGATGCAGCCGCCGTTCTGCATCCGCTGCAGCTCCTGGTAGCCCTCGTCGAACTCGTGGTTGCCCACCGCCGTGACGTCGAGCCCCAGCTTGTTCATCGACTCGATCGTCGGCTCGTCGTGGAAGGCAGCCGACAGCAGCGGCGACGCGCCGATGATGTCGCCGGCGGCCACGGTGACGGTGTTCTCGTGGCCCTGGCGGGCGTCCTTCAGGTGCGTCGCGAGGTACTCCACCCCGCCCACGTCCTTCGTCACGTCCACCACCTTGCCGGTGACCGGGTCGATCCGGTGGTCCACGGTGATCCGCCCGGACGAGCCGGCCGGCGGCTCCAGGTTGCCGTGGAAGTCGTTGAAGGACAGGATCTGGATGTCCAGCGTCGGCCCGCTCTTCTTCGCCTCCGCCGTGCCGCTCACCGCGGTGACGCTCGCCAGGGCGCACAGGCCCACCGACACGGCGCCGACCAAGCGCCGTCTTCGTGAACTGGACATTTTTCTCCTCGGGCACGCGATCCGCTGGGGCTTTCGCACGGCACGATAGCGGGCCGCGGCCCCGCGCGGGGCCTTGCGTGGCGACGACGTGATGAACTTCAGCCATGGAGCCGGTGACGTTGTCCGAGGTGACCGAGCTGACCCCCGAGCAGACGGCGGCCGTCCACGGCCTCACCGCAGCCGCGCGGGCCGCGGACCGGGCCGCGCCGCTGTCGGGACAGTTCCTCCTCGACCTGAGACCGGGCTCGGGCGCGCTGCACCACCTCGCGTATGCCGGGAACGGGCTCGCCGGCTACGCCCAGCTCTCGCCCGCCGACGGGCAGGCCCCCGGTCCGCCGCCACCCCCGGCGGCGGAGCTCGTCGTGGCGCCTGCCCAGCGGCGCCGGGGGACCGGGAGCGCGCTGCTCGCCGCCCTGCCCCCCGAGGTCCGGGTGTGGGCCCACGGCGACGTGCCCGGGGCAGCCGACTTCGCCCGTGCCACCGGCCTGCACGTGGTGCGCGAGCTGCTACGGATGGCCCGCTCCCTCGGCCCGCGCAGCCCCGACCTCGACGAGGTGGTGGTCCCCGACCCGCTGACGGTGAGGCCGTTCGAGCCCGGGCGGGACGAGCACGCGTGGCTGGCAGCGAACGCGGCGGCCTTCGCCCACCACCCGGAACAGGCCTCGCTCACGCTCGGCGACCTCGAGCGGCGGATGGGCGAGCCGTGGTTCGACCCCAAGGGGTTCATCCTCGTCGTGCCCCGCGGACAGCCTGACGTCGTCGCCGCCTTCCACTGGACGAAGGTCCACCCGGCCGGGGACGAGGGGCCCGAACCGGTCGGTGAGGTGTACGTCGTCGGCGTCGACCCGGCATACCAGGGGTCGGGCCTGGGTCGGCCACTGACCCTGCTCGGCCTGCGCCACCTGCAGGAGCAGGGCGTCGAGGAGGTCTTCCTCTACTCGGACAGCGACAACGCCGCGGCCCTGCGCACCTACGACCGGCTCGGCTTCACCACCGTGGCAACCGACCGGATGTATTCACACGCCGTTCACCCGGGGGTGCGACCATAGGGGACATGAGCACGAACCTCGAGGCCGAGCCGGCCCTCACGGGCACGGGCGGGTCCCGCCTCAGCGCGGTGCGCTCGATGGCCAGTGCCATCCCGGAGGGAGGCCACTTCCCGGCGCGCGCGGCCGACGGACGGTTCGTCCGGGCCACGGACTCCGACGCCCTGCCTCCTGACCGCTTCCTCGAGCGGGAGATCTCGTGGCTGCAGTTCAACGAGCGGGTCCTGCAGCTGGCCATGGACCCCGACGTCCCGCTGCTCGAGCGCGCCAAGTTCCTCGCGATCTTCTCCAACAACCTCGATGAGTTCTTCATGGTCCGGGTGGCCGGCCTCAAGCGGCGGATCGCGACCGGACTCGCCGTCCGCTCGACCTCCGGGCTCGAGCCGCGCGAGGTGCTCGAGGAGATCAGCCGGCTCGCGCAGGAGCTCATGCGCCTGCAGACCCGTGTCTTCCTCGACGAGGTGCGCCCCGCCCTCGACGCGGAGGGCATCGCCATCGTCCGCTGGGACGAGCTGAGCGAGGCAGAGCGCCAGCCGATGCACGGGCTCTTCCGTCACCAGGTCTTCCCCGTGCTCACCCCCCTGGCGGTCGACCCGGCCCACCCGTTCCCCTACATCTCCGGCCTGTCCCTCAACCTGGCCGTCGTCCTCGTCAACCCCAAGACGGGGAACGAGCACTTCGCCCGCGTCAAGGTGCCGCCGTCGCTGCCGCGGTTCCTGCGGGTCGGGGACGAGCACGCCATCCGCAGCGACGCCCACGCGGTGCGGTTCGTGCCGCTGGAGGACGTCATCGCCGCCCACCTCGACCAACTCTTCACCGGCATGGAGGTGCGCGAGCAGTTCACCTTCAGGGTGACCCGCAACGAGGACCTCGAGGTCGAGGAGGACGACGCCGAGAACCTGCTCACCGCGCTGGAGCGGGAGCTGACCCGCCGTCGGTTCGGCCCGCCCGTGCGCCTGGAGGTCGCCGAGGACATCGACGACCACGTCCTCGACCTGCTCGCCCGCGAGCTGAGCGTCGCCAGCAGCGAGGTCTACCGGCTGCCCACCCCGCTGGACCTGCGCGGGCTGTTCCTCATCGCCGACCTCGAGCGCTCGGACCTCAAGGACGACCCGTTCGTCCCGCAGACCCAGGCCGACCTCGCGCCCACCGAGACCTCCAAGGCGAGCGACATCTTCGCCTCGGTGCGCTCGCGGGACGTGCTGCTGCACCACCCATACGACTCGTTCTCGACCTCGGTACAGGCGTTCATCGAGCAGGCGGCCGCCGACCCCCGGGTCCTCGCCATCAAGCAGACCCTCTATCGCACCTCGGGCGACTCACCGATCGTCGACGCGCTCATCGACGCCGCGGAAGCCGGCAAGCAGGTGCTGGCCGTCGTCGAGATCAAGGCCCGCTTCGACGAGGTCAACAACATCAGCTGGGCGCGCAAGCTCGAGCAGGCCGGCGTCCACGTCGTCTACGGCATCGTCGGGCTCAAGACACACGCCAAGCTGTGCCTCGTGGTCCGCCAGGAGGCCGAGGGGCTGGTGCGCTACTGCCACACCGGAACCGGGAACTACAACCCCAAGACAGCCCGCCTCTACGAGGACCTCGGCGTGCTCACCTGCGACCCGCAGGTCGGCGAGGACATGGCCCGGCTGTTCAACCAGCTCTCCGGGTTCGCGCCGCGCAGCCGGTTCAGGCGCCTGCTCGTCGCCCCCCGCACCGTGCGCCCCGGCCTGCTGGAGCAGATCGAGGCGGAGACGAACCGGCACGAGTCCTCGGGCGAGGGCGAGATCATCTTCAAGGTCAACTCGATCGTCGACGAGCAGATCATCGACGCCCTCTACCGTGCCTCCCGGTCGGGTGTCCGCGTCGACATATGGGTGCGGGGGATCTGCGCGCTGCGCCCCGGCGTCCCGGGCCTGAGCGAGACGATCACGGTGCGTTCGACCCTGGGCCGCTTCCTCGAGCACTCGCGCATCTTCTGGTTTGGCGGCGGCGGGGACCCCCAGGTCTTCATCGGCAGCGCCGACCTCATGCACCGCAACCTCGACCGCCGCGTCGAGGCGCTGCTGCGGATCACCGACCCCACCCACGTCGCCGACCTGCGCTCCCTGCTCGACCGCGGTGTCTCCTCCCGGGTGTCGCGCTGGCAGCTGGCGGGGGACGGGCGGTGGACCCGGCACCACCGGGACGCCGACGGGGAGCCGCTGGAGGACCTGCAGACGGCGCTGATCGAGATGCATGCCAGACGTCGCCGCAGGGCCAGGCGGCGGTAGCCTCCCGCCCATGGTGGTCATCCCCGCGGCCGGCACGCTGCCGTGGCGACGGCGTCGGGGCCTGCTCGAGGTGGTCCTCGTCCACCGCCCGAAGTACGACGACTGGTCGTGGGCCAAGGGCAAGCTCGACCCGGGTGAGGACTGGCCGGTGGCGGCCGTGCGGGAGACGCAGGAGGAGACCGGGCTGGAGGTGCGCCTAGGCCGTCCGCTGCCGGGTGCGGCATACCTCGTCAGCGACAAGGCCGGGCAGCAGAGCACCAAGCAGGTGCGCTACTGGGCCGCCGAGGTGACCGGCGGGACGGGAGAGCTGGAGAACGAGGTCGACGTCGTCACCTGGCTGGACGCCGACACGGCCCTCGAGCGGCTGGACTACCCACGCGACCGCGACCAGCTGCAGGCGCTCGTGCGCGCCGATGCGACCGGATCGCTGACGACGTGGCCGATCGCCGTGGTCCGGCACGCCAAGGCGCGCTCGCGTGCGTCGTGGCCGGACGAGGACGCCCTGCGCCCCCTCGACCGAGGTGGCCTGGCCCAGGCTGCCGCCCTGGTGCCGCTGCTGGCCGCCTACGGCGTCTCGAGGCTGCTCTCGTCGGGCTCGACCCGCTGTACGGACACGTTCCGCCCGTACGCCGCGGCGCTCGGGCTCCCCCTGCTGGCCAAGGAGGGGCTCTCGGAGGAGCGCTTCGCGACCGACCCGGACCGGGCTGTCCGGCACCTGCGCAGGATCGTCCAGCGGGGTGTCCCGGCAGCGCTGTGCACCCATGGACCCGTGCTGCCGGTGCTGCTCGAGACCCTCAGGGGGCACGTGGACGCCGCGACCGAGGAGGGTGCGGCCGTCGACCGGACGCTGCGCGAGGCCGCAGCCCAGTCGATGGCCAAGGGAGAGGTCCTCGTGGCGCACGTCGCGGGGACCGGGGACGCGTCCCGGGTCGTGGCGGTCGAGCGTCACCGCTCCTGAGCGCCCGGCGGGCACTCGGGGCGAGCGGTCGTGGGCGGGCCTTGGCCGGATGCTGTGCACCGGCCGCCCGGCAGCCAACCGGAACACCCCAACTCGCCTTCCGCCGTTCACCGACCGTTAACCCAGCAAGGACGTTACGTCACCCGGGCGCCCTATCTTCCAGGGGGGAGACACCCGAAGCTCGCACGTCGCGGCCCCTCCCTGCGCGTCCCCAACCGACCTCTGAGAGGGAAGACCTCGTGACGATCACCCGTATCAGCGCCATCAGCGCAGTAGCCCTGGCCGGCGCCCTGGCCCTCGGTGCCTGCGGCAGCGACAACAACACCGGGAACGCCGGAAACCCGGGCGCGGGGGGCGCCGGAGGATCCGCGACCGGTGGGTCGGGCGGCACGGCAGCCTCCGGGGACTGCTTCTCCGGAACCCTCAGCGCCGAGGGCTCCTCGGCGCAGAAGAACGCGATCGAGGCCGTCGTCAAGTCGTTCCAGAGCAAGTGCCCGGGGGCGACCGTCAACTACAACGCGACCGGCTCGGGCGCGGGCATCAAGCAGTTCCTCGCCAAACAGGTCGACTTCGGCGGTTCGGACTCGGCGCTCAAGCCCGACGAGGCGGCGGCAGCCAGGACGGCCTGTGGCTCCGACGCCTGGAACCTCCCGATGGTCGTCGGACCCGTTGCCATCTCCTACAACCTCAAGGGCGTCGACAAGCTGACCCTCAACGCCGACGTGGCAGCCAAGATCTTCAATGCCCAGATCACCACGTGGAACGACCCGGCTGTCGCCGCGCTCAACCCGGGCGTGAGCCTCCCGGCCATGCCGATCACGCTCTTCTTCCGGTCCGACGACTCGGGGACCACCGAGAACTTCACCAGCTACCTCAAGGCGGCGGCCCCCAGCGCGTGGACCGCTGCCCCCGGCAAGAAGTGGACCGGCAAGGGCGAGGGCAAGCCCCAGAACGCCGGGGTCGCGAGTGCCCTGGCGCAGACCCCCGGCAGCATCTCCTATCTCGAGTGGTCCTTCGCCACCCAGAACAGGCTGGGGATCGCCCAGGTTGACACCGGCTCCGGCGCGGTGACGCTGAACGGGGAGTCCGTCGGCAAGGCCGTGGCCGCTGCGAAGCAGGTAGGGACGGGCAACGACCTCGCCCTGACCCTCGACTACGCCACCAAGGCCCCCGGTGCCTACCCGATCGTCCTCGTGACGTATGAGATCGTCTGTTCCAAGAACGCGGACCCGGCCAAGGGCAAGAACATCAAGGCGTTCCTCAAGCACTTCGCATCGGACAGCACGCAGAAGTCCCTCGAGTCCATCGGCTACGCGCCCCTGCCTCAGGAGGTGCAGACGAAGGTGCTCGGCGCGGTCAGTGCCCTGGGCTGAGCCGCCGCGGAACGACGCGGAACCGTCACAGCGGCTCCGACGCACCAGAGGAGTGGTATGACGTGTCATCAGTGAGCGGTGTCTCCCTCGCCGACGAGCTCCCTTCCGGGAGCGGCGGCCCGCCCCTCACGGGCGACACTGTCTCGACCGGACGCCTCGGCGACCGGATCTTCAGCGGAGCCGCCCGGGGCGCCGGTCTGCTGGTGATCGCGCTCGTGACGCTCATCGGGCTCTTCCTGCTCTCGCAGGCACTGCCTGCGCTGGCCAACGACCAGGCGAACTTCCTCACCACCAAGGAGTGGCAGGTCGCCGGCGACGCCCCCCGGTTCGGCATCACCGAGCTGCTCTGGACGACGGTGGCCGCCTCGGTGATCGCCATGCTCCTCGCGGTGCCGGTGGGGGTTGCGGTGGCGCTGTTCATCACGCAGTATGCCCCCCGTTGGCTCAGCCGTCCGGCGGCCAGCCTCGTCGACCTGCTCGCCGCCGTCCCCTCGATCGTCTACGGCCTGTGGGCGGTGCTGACCTTCCGCGACGTCGTCCGCCCGCTCGAGTCGCTCCTGCAGAGCACCGTCGGCTGGTTCCCGCTCTTCGCCCCGACCAACATCAGCGGCGGCACCATCTTCTTCATCGGGATCGTCCTGTCGATCATGGTGCTGCCGATCGTCACCGCACTGTCCCGCGAGGTCTTCGCGCAGACCCCGGTGACCCACAAGGAGGGCGCCCTCGCCCTCGGTGCCACCCGATGGGAGATGATCCGCACGGCGGTCCTGCCGTTCGGGCGCCCCGGCGTCATCAGTGCATCGATGCTGGCGCTGGGGCGGGCCCTCGGTGAGACCATCGCCGTCACCTTCATCGTCTCGACCCTCTCCAACGGCTCCCTCTGGAGCTGGTCGTTGTTCAACGGCGGCGAGACGTTCGCGTCGCGGATTGCCAACAACGCCGCCGAGTTCGACTCGCCGCAGAAGACCGGCGCCTACATCGCGGCTGGTCTCGTGCTCTTCGTCCTGACCTTCGTCGTCAACGCCATCGCCCGGCTCGTCATCGACCGCAGGAAGGCGTTCACCGAATGACGGCCGTGCCCGCGCAGAACCGCCGACAGAGCCCGGCCGAGCAGTCGTCCCCCGACGTCCCGGCGCGCCCGCCGCAGGCACCCGGCGCCGACCTCGGCCACAAGTCCGCCGGGCGCGCCCTGCGGGACAACGTGGCCAGGATCGTGATGTGGGCGTCGTTCCTGCTTGCCGTCCTGCCGCTGGCCTGGATCCTCTACACCGTCGTCAGCAAGGGCATCAGCCTCGTCGTCACCGCAAGGTGGTGGCAGAACTCCCAGCGCAACGTCAACGTCGGCGATGCCGGCGGGGGAGCCGTCCACGCGATCCAGGGCACCCTCCTGCAGGCAGGGGTCACCGCGGTCATCGCCGTGCCGATCGGGATCCTCACCGCGATCTACCTCGTGGAGTACGGCCGCGGCCGGCTGGCCAGGGCCGTCTCGTTCATGGTCGACATCCTCACCGGGGTGCCCTCGATCGTCGCCGCCCTGTTCATCTACGCCGTATGGGTCACCACCTTCGGGTTCCAGCGCGTCGGCTTTGCAGTCGCCCTCGCGCTGGTGCTGCTGATGGTGCCCGTCGTCGTGCGTTCCACCGAGGAGCTGCTCAAGCTCGTCCCCAACGAGCTGCGCGAGGCCTCCTACGCGCTCGGTGTGCCGAAGTGGGTCACCATCACCCGGATCGTGCTGCCGACCGCCTTCTCCGGGATCATCACCGGCGTCCTGCTCGGCCTGGCCCGCATCATGGGCGAGACGGCCCCGCTGCTCATCCTCGGTCCCTACACCAAGAGCATCGCGACCGACCTCTTCAACGGCCCCATGCCCACCCTGCCGACGATGATCAACCAGGACCGGACCGCGCTCGGTATCGACACCGCCGTCGAGCGCATGTGGGCAACGGCGCTGACCCTCATCCTGCTCGTCCTGCTGCTCAACCTGCTCGGCCGTGTCGTCGCGCGGTTCGGTTCGGTCCGGAGCTAGGAAGGCGACCCACCACATGGCAAAGCGCATCGACGTCACGGACCTCGACGTCTACTACGGGGCCTTCAAGGCGGTCGAAGGGGTGTCGATGACGGTCGAGCCCAGGTCGGTCACCGCCTTCATCGGTCCCTCCGGCTGCGGCAAGTCGACGCTGCTGCGCACGCTGAACCGGATGCACGAGGTCATCCCCGGCGGCCGGGTCGAGGGCAAGGTCATGCTGGACGACCAGGACCTCTACGCCTCGTCCGTGGACCCGGTCGCGGTGCGGCGGACCGTCGGCATGGTGTTCCAGCGGCCCAACCCGTTCCCGACGATGTCCATCTACGACAACGTCGCCGCCGGTCTTCGCCTCAACGGGCTGAAGGACCGCAAGGCCCTCGACGAGGCGGTGCACGGCTCCCTCCAGAGCGCGAACCTCTGGAACGAGGTCAAGGACCGGCTGAAGAAGCCGGGCGCAGGCCTCTCGGGTGGTCAGCAGCAGCGCCTCTGCATCGCCCGGGCCATCGCGGTGCGTCCCCAGGTGCTGCTCATGGACGAACCCTGCTCCGCCCTCGACCCGATCTCGACGCTGGCCATCGAGGACCTCATCAACGAGCTCAAGTCCGAGTACACCATCGTCATCGTCACGCACAACATGCAGCAGGCTGCCCGGGTGTCGGACCGGACCGCGTTCTTCAACCTCGCCGCCACCGGCAAGCCGGGCAGGCTCATCGAGACCGACGACACCACCAAGATCTTCAACAACCCCACCGAACGCGCCACCGAGGACTACATCTCCGGCCGCTTCGGCTGACGCCCCCGGAGCGTCCGACCCGGGACGCTCCGGCGGGAGGAGTGCACCGACCCGCCGTCACGACTCGGTCTCCTCCGCCACCCCGAGGAGGCGGTCGATCTGCACCTGGCTGAGCCGTCCGGCCGAGCTGGTGGCGGCAACGACAAGGTCCCCCACGAGCTCGATCTCCTCCTGGAGCGCATCGTCCTGCAGCTCGTCCACGGGTCGCCGTGGTTCCTCTGCGGCCATCAGGCAAATCTACGGCCCGCGAGCACCACCGTGTCCCGAACTGCCGAAAGCCGAAAGGCTGAACTGACAACAGCGGCGCCGCGGGGCGTCCCGGGTTTCACGTCGGGCCGGGAGCGCCTCACGGCGCGCGGCCGCTCTTGGCGGCTCGAGTTGGGACCCGGGGCTACCGCGGCCCGACGCACAGCAAGGATAACGCCCTCAGGTCAGCTCGCCACTTCTCCACAGCCCGGCACAGCCCTTGAGGTCCTCGCCGGTGGCCAGCAGGGCTGCCGCCCGGTTCGCGAGCGCCTCGCCGTCAGACCGGTCCGCCCGGCCCGCTGCGACGACGCGGCAGAACGCGGCTGCCCGTTCGAGCGCGACGTCGAGCTCCCCCTGGAAGACGCCGGTGAGGACCGCATCGGTCAGCGCCGTCAACTCCTGCGGGCCGGGCGGTTCGGCGACACCGGCCACCGCATGGTTGACGACGGTGAACCGGATCCCGGCGGAGTAGTCCGCGCTGGCCTCCTCCGGTGCCCGGTGGACCCATTCGCGCAGCGCATAGAGCCGCCACAGCGCGCCGGGCAGGCTCCGTGCCGGCCGGCTCGCCCAGAGGTCGGCCACGGCGCTCAGTCCCATCTCCTCGACGAGGGCGACCAGCCGGGCCGTGACTGCGGGGTCGTTGGCGGCGCGCCCGGTGCGAACGAGAACGGCGGCCGTCTCGTGGGCAGCCTCGATCTCCTGGACCGGGTCCACCGTCCCCGCGAGCGCCTCCAGGGCGGCGGGGGTGAGGAAGGCGGGGCGCCGCGGGTTGCCCCGCCCGGGCGGCATGCTCACGGGACCCCCCGCGCGTCCGTCGCCGTCATGTCAGTCCGCACGGCGAAGAGTCCGAACGAGACGCATGCCCACCGCGCTGGCGATGGCCGCGAACGCGATCCACCCCCCGAGCTCCCGCCGCGGGCCCACGAGGTCCCGCGGCGGCTCGACGGCCGGGGCACTGAGCGGCTTCGCGACCACCCGGGGGGGTGCCTGACCGGGCATGGTGGGACCGGGACGGTTGGCGTCGAGGGTCATGGTGAGGGCGTCATAGGGTGAGACCAGCCCCCAGCCGAGCTGGTTGTCCCTGCGGTCGGACCGCGGCCGCAGCGCGCTCGCCTCGATGCGGTACTTCCACATGTCCGGCCCCTCAGCGGGGTACTGCTGCGCGACGAGCGCCGCCGTCGCCGACACCAGCGGGGTCGAGAAGCTGGTGGCCGCCTCGGGGCCGACCAGGCAGTCGCCGTGGTCCTTCCACGTGGTGGGGATCAGCTGTCCCGGCGCCGCCACCCCGACGTGCGGGCCGTGGACCGAGGAGTCCGCGACCTGGTTGTCCTTGTCCACGGCGGTGACCGAGAGCACGTTCGGGTATGCCGCTGGGTACCGGGGGACGTCCTGCTTGTTGGCCGAGGTGGCCCGGTCCCCCGCGCTCGCGACGACCAGGGACCCCTGGGCGTGCGCGAAGTCGACGGCCGCCCGGAGCTCGGGGTCGTCGGTATCCTGGCTCAGCGAGACGTTGATGATCTTCGCCCCGCGCTTCGTGGCCTCCGTAATGCCCTGGGCCATGGCGCGGGAGGTGGGCCACAGGGCCCGGAACTGCTCCCCCGAGTCCTGGGGTGCGGCATACACCTGGATGGGCAGGATTGTGGCGCGGGGGGCGAGACCGACCACACCTGAACCGTCCACCGGGCGGGCGGCGATGATCCCGGCCACCGCTGTCCCGTGGCTGGTCTCGTCGACCTTTCCGGCTGCGTCCACGAAGGGGCCGGGTGGGAGGGCCGACCACCCGTTGGCGGCGATGGTCACTCCGGTGCCGGGCACCCGGAAGTGCGGGTTCCTCACGTCGACACCGGAGTCGACGACCGCCACGAGGACCCCGCTGCCGGCCACGCCCCTGGCCCAGATGTCCTTCGAAGCGGAGTACTGGATGAGCGGGTAGGGGGTGGTGGGGTCGAAGACGTCCGTCGTCCGGCGGTCACAGCTCTCTGCGGCACGGGCAGCGGGAGCCTGGCTCAGTGCCGGCGCCGCCCAGAGCGCACCGGCCGCCGCCGTGAGGCAGAGCGCCCGGCGCGCCCGGGAGCCCGCGCCCGCGGTCACGGGCCGGCCGGGGAGCTGGAGCTGACGCTGGCGAGCGCCGCCTGCTCGTTGAGGGCAGGCCCGGACGCGAACGGCCCCATCCACGGGGCAGGGACGATCCGCGGCGTGACGCCCTGGTAGCCCAGCCGGGTCAGCGTCTCCTCGCTCGGGTCAGTGATGGCGAACTTCTGTCCCGACTGGTCGATGACGTAGACCGGCCCCGACGGCGCCCCGGTCGAGCTGGCGCGCACGAGGGCCCCCCGGCCGGGTTCGACGCTGACGGCGGTCTTCTGGGTGACCCACGGCGACTCCGGCGCGGCGAACATGATCCGCGTGGTGGCCGGCTTCTCCTCCGCGGTGTCCAGCACGGCGCACGGGGCCCCTCTCGCGTCGGCCGGCTTGTCCCTGGGCCAGGTGGCGGGGAAGAAGCTGTTCGTCTGCCGGCTCTGCTGGACCTTCGCCAGGTCGTCGTTCGTCACCGAGACGGGGGCGGCCAGCTCGGGCGGCGCCTGGACGGAGTAGATCGCCGCAGCGAAGTCGCTGAGGGCTGCGGTGCCGTCCTCGAGGACGACGGAGGGCGCGTTGTTCACCGACGCGTTGCGGATGAGCTGGCCGACCCGCTTGACCTTGCCGCCGAGGGTCAACGACGGGGGCAACGGCGTCGCCGTGGTGATGCTCGCGGGGAGGGCGAACCTCAGGCCCCGGCCGTCGGTGAACAAGTCGACCCATGCGCCGGGTGCCGGCAGCGGGTCGGACTTGTCCTTGCCGAGGACGCGCAGGATGTTCGCGCCGAGGGCCTCGGGTATGCCGTACCGGTAGCCACCGGCGAGCAGGGTCAGTCCTGACTGCGTCCTGACGACCACGCCACCCGCCAGGTCGGCCGTCACGCCCGGCCCGGTGGCGATGGTGGTGACCGAGCCCGTCGGGGCCAGACACGAGACCCACCCGGTCTGCAGCAACGCCTTCGCGGGCGGCAGGTCGTCCGGGGCGCCGAGGATCCCCCGCGCCGGTCCTCGGGGCGACGCGGCGATCTTGTCGTCGTCGACCACGATGACCTGGAACCCGGTGTTGGACGGCAGCTGCAGTCGGGCCGAGGTTGCGTTGAGCACCGGGTAGAGGGTGCCCTTCACGGCCACGAAGCGCGCCGCTGAGCTCTTGCCGATGATGACCTTCGCGTCGTCCCACCCGTCGGGGAGAGCGGGGTTGAGGAAACCTGCGATCGCCGCGCCACCGAGGACGACCGCGGCCAGAGCCACGCCCGCCACCACCGGCTTGGTCCTGGAGACGCTCTCCACCTCGCGCCCCCCGGGGGCGCCGCTGACGAACGCGGAGACCAGTCGGCGCCGGTTGTAGGCGTGGGCCTCGACGAGGTCTCGCTTGCTCGCCATGGCTCCTCCTGGTTCAGCCGAGAGGGGTCGGGCCGCGACGGATCCGAAGAGTGCCCACCACGGGTGCTTCCCCCTGTTGTCCCGGTCCGGCCGGCCGGGGCTGCATCGCTGCCGGTGATGATGTCGTCACGTTATCAGGCACGTCGTCGAGGGTGCCGAGGACCAGCGAGGCGCCGGCGGGCCGCGCCGTCAGGTCCTGATGGCGCCGATGATGCCCAGACCGAGGACGAGCAGCGGGATCAGGGAGAAGAGCACCAGCCCCTCGAGCAGGTCGAGCGTGCGGCCCCATCTGACCGTGCGCTTCCGCGGGAGGGAGAGGCTGACCAGCACTCCGACGGCAAGGACTCCGACGACCGCGCCGACCACCGCGCCCCACTCGGGCCGCAGGAGCAGGGCGGCGACCGTGGCGCTGGTGATGCCCACGGTGCCCCCCACCAGCCCGACGAGGACGTCACGGGCGAGCAGGTACTGCCGCGTCCGCATGACCTGGACCAGGCCCGAGGCCCAGCACAGGGCAAGGCCCGGCCAGCCCAGGCGCACGACGACCGGGGCGCTGATGGCGACGAGGAGGGCGACGCTGAGCGAGAGCCCGAGCACCAGCTCGTGGGCCAGCCCCACCCCCCGGCGGACGCGCTCGGGGTCGAGGGGGGGCGGGTCGGCGAGGATCTCGCCCTCGGACTGCAGCGGGCGGACCATCGTCCGCGACGAGGTGAGGGCGAACCAGGGGATCACGCTCCCGAGGATGACTGCCACCACCATGAGGATGGCGACGACCCGTGCCGGCTCGAACGCGTTGGCCACCGTGATCCCCCCGATCGCGGCGCCGGCGAAACCGAGCACGAGGACCGGCATGAAGGCCCAGCCGCGACCGCGGGCCACGCCCATGCTCACCGCGCCGACGACCACGAGCGCGATGCCGGCGCCGAGCAACGGCAGCTGGAACGGGTCGCCCTGCACGCTGCTGAGCACGCCGACGACGGCGAACAGCGCCGCAGCGAGCAGGACCACGGTTCCCGCGGCGAGGTCCGAGCGCACCCTCGCGAAGACCGCTCCGGCCAGGACCAGCAGCACCGTCGCCACCGAGGCGACGATCACCACCACCGGGCCGTGGCCGCGCTGGATGAACAGGGCCAGCACCCCGAGAACGAGGAGCAACGCGGACACCCCGAGCGTGGTGAGCCGGGCCGCCTGTTCCGTCCACCCGGCGCCGACGTTCTCGACGGAGTCGGCCACCGCCTCCGTGACGTCGTCGTAGACCTTCTTCTCGCCCGCCTCCGCGCCGGTGACCAGGCTGAGGACCGCACCGTCGCGGACCCCTTGAGCCAGGAAGCTCGAGTCAGGGTCCAGCGCCCGGCCATCGACCTGGACCAGTGCGTATCCACCGTAGGCCTCGTAGGCATCGAGCGACCCCGCCATCGACGCCACCTCCGGAAGGATCTCGGCGAGCGGCAGCCGGGACGGGAGGACGAGATCCGTGGTGCGGTTCCTGGCGGACACCGTCAGCCGCACGAGGTCAGCGGACGGC
>JAABUR0100002760.1_pt1 | contig 26028 bp, 24 predicted proteins | sample 5560091 | NCBI WGS metagenome assembly JAABUR01 (sample SAMN10711879, study PRJNA513375) | rock metagenome | isolation source: Antarctica rocks | place: Antarctica: Victoria Land, University Valley sud
AGGGTGAGGTCGGGCAGGGTGAACCGGCGGCGATCACGGCGACAGTGGTGGGCCTGTACCCCAACGGTGAGAACGGTCAGACGGTCGTCGCGGTGGAGGTGCCGCAGGAGCGGGCGGCAGAGCTGGCGGCACGCTCGGCCACCGGCAAGGTGGCGCTGGTCCTGGACAGCCGGGAGCGGTGACGAGATGGCCGTGATCGTGCTCTGTTCCGCCGCCGGATCTCCCGGGGTGACCACGTCGGCGTTGGGTCTGGCCCTGACCTGGCCTCGGCCGGTGCTGCTGGTGGAGGCCGACCCGACGGGCGGGTCGGCCATGTTCGCCGGCTACCTGCGTGCGGAATCGGCACCCACCGACTCGCTCATCGACCTGGCGTTGGCGAGCCGTCACAGGCAGCTGGCCGAGGCGATCGCCCAGGCCACGATGAGGATGCCCGGCCCGCCCGAATCGATGGTGTCACTGCTGCCGGGCACTCGTGCTCACGGCCAGGCGCGCAGTCTTCTGCCGCTGTGGGAGCCGCTGTCCGCCGAGTTCAAGGCGCTCGAGACCACCGGTCAGGACGTGATCGTGGACGCGGGAAGGCTGGGCCTGTCCGGCAGCCCTGAACCGTTGCTGTACGCGGCGGATCTCGCCCTGATGGTCACCCGGTCCGACCTGGTGTCCCTGTCCGCTGCACGGTCGTGGGCCGAGACGCTGCGAACCGGCTTCGAAAGGGTCGGGGGAGCCTCATCCCTGGGCCTGCTGCTGGTGGGGGAGGGCAAGCCGTACTCGGCCAGGGACGTGCGGAAAGTGCTCCAGATCCCGGTGACTGCGTCGCTGGCCTGGGATCAGGAAGCGGCCGACGTGTTCGCCAAGGGCGCGAAGGCGCCGCGCAGGTTCGACTCCTCGCAGTTGGTGCGCAGCCTGAGGGCCGGCAGGACCTCGATCCAGTCCGCCGTGGCCGCCAACCGCGAGCAGCTGGTCGCGTTCAGCGCAGGGAGAACGATGTGAGCACCAACTACACCGCCGGCCCGGAACCCCGCCGCGATTCGAGCGACCCGACCTCGCTCCCGCTGTTCGCGGCGCAGCCACAGCCGCGGCCCGGGCGAGTACGGGGGTCGTTCTCGATGGCACCAGGCGACGGCGAAGCCCGCTCCGCGCCGCGTCATGTCGCGCCGGCCGGCGACGACCCGGCCCACGCGCTGCCTCGCATCCACCCCTACGGTGGCGACCTCGACTGGGAGCTCGTGACCGCGTTCCGCCAGCAGGCCTCGGACCGGCTCAGCGCAGCGCTGGGCGAGGAGCGAGGCCACCTCACGACGGCGGCGCAGCGGGAGCGGGGACGCACGATCATCCTCGAGCTGCTCAACAGCGAGCACGACGAGCGGGTGAGCTCCGGGCAGGAGACCTGGTCACTCGCCGAGCAGGAGGCGATGGCCAAAGCCGTCGACAACGCCCTGTTCGGGCTTGGCCGCCTGCAACCGCTGGTCGACGACCACCGCGTCGAGAACATCCTGATCTTCGGGTGCGACTGCGTCTTCCTCGAGCTCAGCGACGGCCGACTGATCCCCGGCCCGGCGGTCGCGGACTCCGACCAGGAGCTGATCGACTTCCTCGTGTTCCTGGCCTCCAGGTCCGAGGTCAACGCCCGCCCGTTCTCCCAGGCCCAGCCGAGGCTGCACATGCGTCTCGACGGCGGGGCCCGGCTCGCCGCCGCCGCCTGGGTCACGCCGCGCCCCTCGGTGGTCATCCGCCGCCACCAGCTGCGAAAGGTCACCCTGGCGGACCTGGTGCATCGAGGCACCCTGTCGGAGCTGGCGGCCTCCTTCCTCTCGGCTGCGGTGAAGTCCCGGCGCAGCATCGTCGTCTCCGGCGCGCAGAGCGCCGGGAAGACGACGTTGGTGCGGGCCCTGTGCGCGGAGATCCCCAAGCACGAGATCATCGGCACGTTCGAGACCGAGTACGAACTGCACTTGCACGAACTCAAGGACCAGCACCCGTATGTCTTTCCTTGGGAGGCGCGACCCGGCTCGGGGGAGCGGGCAGCGGACGGCAGCCAGGCCGGGGAGTTCACCCTCAGCCAGGCGCTGTTCGACTCGTTCCGGTTCGACCTGTCACGTCAGATCGTCGGTGAGGTCCGTGGCCCGGAGGTCCTGGCCATGCTTAAGGCCATGGAGTCCGGTGCCGGGTCGATCTCCACCACCCACGCACCCAACGCGGAAGCGGCGATCGGCAAGCTGGTGACCTGCGCCATGGAGGCCGGTCCGCAGATCACCCACGACTACGCGGTGCGGGCGATCGCGGCCAGCATCGACGTGATCGTGCACGTTCACCTGGAGACCACACCGCTGCCCGACGGCACGGCGCAACGGTCCCGCTGGGTCGCCGAGATCATCACCGTCACCCCGGGAGAGCGCGAGAAGGGCTACGCCGTCCAGCACGTCTTCCGCACCTCATCTGGTGCCCGGGTGGCCGAGCCGCGCGTGCTGCCGGATGAGTACCGGGACCTGCAGGGGTGGGGCTTCGCCCTGGAGGAGTTCTACGGTCGATGCGAGGCGGCCTCGTGAACGCCGTGATCCCGGCCCTGGCCGGCGCCCTGGTCGTCGCGGGCCTGCTTGGCACGGCGGCGGGGCTGCGGCCCCAACCGTCGAGGCCGCCGACGCCCTCGCGTGCCGGCGGGCTTGCGTTTCCCGCCATGGCGGGGCTTGGTGGGCTCGGTGCGCTGAGCCGGCGCACCCGGCTGCTGCTGACGGCAGGGACGGCGCTGGGCCTGCTGGTCGCGGTCCTGACCGGTTGGTTCATCGCGATCCCGGTGCTGCCGGCGGCAGCGGCTGGGCTGCCCGTTCTGCTGTCGGCGCCGCCCTCGGCCAGCAAGATCAACCGGCTCGAGGCGATGGAGGAGTGGACCCGGTCGCTGTCGGGCATCCTCACCGCCGGCGTCGGCCTGGAACAGGCGCTGATCTCCACGCTCCGCTCGACCCCCGAGGCGATCCGCCCGGAGGTGACCCGGCTGGCGTCGCGACTTCGGGCGCGGTGGGCCACTGAGGACGCGCTACGCGCCTTCGCCGACGAGCTCGACGACGCCACCGGTGACCTGATCGCCGGCAACCTCATCCTCGGCGCGCGCCGCCGCGGCGCCGGGGTGGCCTCCGTCCTGGAGGCACTGGCCGAGTCGGTCGCCGCTGACGTGCGAGCCCGACGGGAGATCGAGTCGGACCGCGCGAAGCCTCGCTCGACCGCGCGCTGGGTCACCATCATCACCGTCTCGGTGTTGGGGATCCTGGCGCTCACCGGCGACTACGTCGCCCCCTACGGGTCCCCGAGCGGACAGATCCTGCTGGTCCTGCTGCTCGGCCTGTACGTGGGGACGCTGCTGTGGATGCGCAAGATGGCCACCGGCAAGCCGCTTCCTCGGTTCATCGGGGCAGTCGCGAAGCAGGCGGCGCGCTGATGGTCACCGGACTGCAACTGGCCCTGGCCGCTGGTGCTCTGATCGGGCTCGGGTTGGCCATGATGGTGTGGCGTTTGGCGCCCGCCGACCCCGACCTGGGGGACGCGCTGGCGCGCCTGTCCCCGGAGCACACCAAACGTCGCGCCGTCGACGCGGCGCACCCCACCGGTGACGCCCGCGAACGGCTGGGCCTGTGGGGGATGAAGACGCTGCCAGCCGGGGCCTGGGGCACCACTCCGACCAAGGAGCTGGCGATCCTGCGGATCCCGCCGAGTCGGTACTACGGCGAGAAGATCCTGTTCGCCCTCCTTGGCCTGGCCATCCCACCACTGCTGACCACGTTCTTCACCCTGATCGGCGCCCGCCTGCCCATCTTCATCCCCCTGGTGGCCACGATCGGCCTGGCCGCGGTGATGTTCTTCCTTCCCGACTACAACGCGCGCGACGACGCCAAGAAGGCGCGCGTGGAATTCGGCCGCGCCCTGGGCGCCTACATCGACTTCGTCGCCCTCGAGCGCAACTCCGGCACCGGCCCCCGACAGGCGATGGAGGTCGCGGCGGACGTGGGCGACTCCTGGGTGTTCCGCCGCCTGGGTGAGGAGCTCGCCCGCACCCGCTGGTCCGGACTGACCCCATGGGATGCCCTGCACGGGCTCGCCGACGAGCTCGGCCTCCCCGAGCTGGACGACCTCGCCGACATCATGCGCCTGTCGGGGGAGGAAGGCGCGCAGATCTACCGGAGCCTGCGCGCCCGCTCCGCCGGGATGCGGACCGCGATGCTCACCTCCGAGAAGGCCAAGGCCAACGAGATCGGGGAGAAGATGTCGATCCCGATGAGCCTGCTCGGGGTGATCTTCCTGGCCATCCTCGTCGCCCCCGCACTACTGCGCGTGATCGGAGGCACCACCTGAGCGCCTCGACGTCTCTGACCACCCATCGACGAACCCAACCCAGCCCCGGGCCGCAGGCCCGGTCAACCAAGTAGGGGAGAAGTCCATGTACTACCTCGCCGCAACACTGCACACCCTCGGCGTCCAGGCGCGCGACAGGCTCACGCCAGCCCGCCGCGAGACCCTCGGGGGCACCGAGCGCGGGTCGGTGACCATCGAGCAGGTCATCTGGGCCGTGGCCGTCATCGCCATCGTCGGCATCGTCGTGATCGCGATCACGAACTACGTCAGAACGAAGGCCGGCCAGATCAAGTAACACGACGATGCGCCCAGCAGCCGCGTCCGCACCGTTCCACCGCCACCTGGCCGTGGGGCGACGCGAACGCGGCTCGACATCGATCCAGATGGTGCTACTGCTGCCGGCGCTGTTCTCGGTGATGTTCCTGGGCATGCAGGGGGCGCTATTCTACCACGCGCGGACCGTGGCCATCGCGGCCGCACAGGAAGGCGCCCGCACCGCCGCCGGGCTGAACGGGACATCAAGAGGAGCTCAGGACGCGTACGCCTTCGTCGCCGACGCCGGCGGTGACGACGTGCTGAGAGCCCCCAAGGTCAGTAGCAACCGCAGCGCCACCACCGCCACCGTGACCGTCACCGGGCGGTCCCTGAGCGTCATCCCCGGCTGGACTCCCGCGGTCACCCAGAGCGCGAGCGTCCCCGTCGAGAGGATCACCCAGTGAACGCCGCAGCCTGGTTCACCGGGGCATCGCAACGTCACCGACGGCGGCGGCCACGAGCTGACCGTGAGAGAGGGTCGGCGGTCATCGAGACCGTGATCGGAGTGCCGGCGTTCATGCTGTTCGTCGGCCTCATCGTCTTCGCCGGGCGGGTGGCGATCGCCAACCAGGCGGTGGGATCGGCCGCCAACGAGGCGGCCCGCGCCGCCTCGATCTCACGAACCCAGGGGCGAGCCGGCGACACGGCCCGAACCGCGGCCACGGCGGCGCTGATCAACCAGAAGGTCAACTGCCTGAGCACGAGCGTCACCGTCGACACCACCGGCTTCGCCTCACCGGTCGGGACGTCCGCCAGTGTGCAGGCCACCGTCTCGTGCGTGGTGAACCTGTCCGACGTGTCCGTGCCTGGGGTGCCCGGCACCAGAACCGTGACCGCGACCATGTCCTCACCGCTGGACACCTACCGAGAGCGGTGACCGATGCACCACTGGGAACCAACCGACGAGAGCGCCAACCAGACGGGCCGGGGCACCGCTGACACCGGTAGCCGGCTCGGCCGGCGCGTCCGCCGGGTGCGGAGCCGGATCGCCAACCTCCTGAGCCGGGTCGGTCGGGGCCGCGACCGCGGGTCCATCAGCATCTGGATCGCGACCGGGGGCGTCGTCATGATCGTCCTGGTCGGGATGGCGGTGGATCTGGGCGGCCAGGTGTACGCGCAGCAGCACGCCCGGGACATGGCCCGGCAGGCGGCCCGGGCCGGCGGCCAGCAGCTGCAAGCGGCACCGGCAATCCGTGGCGAGGGAGCCGTGGCCGATCCAGCCGAAGCCGCCCGCGCCGCGAGGACGTACCTGGCTGCCTCGGACGTGACGGGCAGCGCCATCGTGACCGGTGGCGACACCGTCGTGGTGAACACCACCGCCGTGTACGCCACCAAGTTCCTGAGCATCATCGGGATCAACCGACTCACCGTCACCGGGCACGCCGAGGCCACCATCACGCGAGCAGTAGCAGGGGTGCAGCGATGACCCAGCCAACCCGACAGACATGGCGAACCCGGCTGAGCGGGCTCATCGCGGCGGTGGCGATTCTGGCCATCGTCGTCGGGCTGCCGGCGACGCTGATCGCCCTGGGCTCGGGCCCGATCCCCGACAGCATGCCCTCGCTGGACCAGATCCGGACCGCGTTGACCAGCCCCGACGACGGGACGTTGGCCCTGGCCGCGGTGAAGGTCATCGCCTGGGCGGCGTGGCTGTTCCTGACCGGCGCCATCGCGGTGGAGATCCTGGCCCGCGCGCGCGGGGTCAGGGTCCCGCGGCTGCCCGGCCTGCACGTGCCCCAAGCCGCAGCACATGGGCTGGTGGGGGCGGCGATCCTGCTGTTCGTGGCCGCCCCAATGTCCGCGACGGCCGCGAACGCGGCCCCCATGACCGCCCAGACGACGGCGACTACAGCCCAGACGACGGGGTCTACGCCCGGGCACGCGTCAACCAGCACACCCACGCCGAGCAAGCCCGCCGCCGGCCCCGGGTCCACCAGCACGGCGACGGCGACCATCGCGCACACGGTCAAACGTGGCGAGACGCTCTGGTCGATCGCCGCGCATCACCTCGGATCCGGAGCCCGATACACCGAGCTTGCCGTGCTGAACGGCGACGTCCTAGGCCCCAACCCCGGCTTCCTCACCGTAGGCGAGGTCCTCAGGCTCCCTGCGACCCAACCCGCCGTCGGCCACACCGCCGGCCACACCGCCGGCCACACCGCCGGCGCCAACGCCGGCCACAACGCCGGCCACACGGTCACGGTCCACCGCGGCGACACCCTTTCCGGGATCGCCCTCGAGGAGCTCGGCCGGGCGGACCGGTCCCCCGAGATCTTCGAGGCGTCCCGGGACACCGTTCAACCAGACGGGCACCGCCTGCGTGACCCCGACCTGATCCAGCCCGGGTGGAGACTGACCATTCCCTCCGCCCGCAAGGCCATGGCGCCCGCGCCAGCGACGGCAACACCCGACCGCGTCGTCGTCCCACAGGACCCGACCAGCACCGGGCGACCTGACCCAGGACCGGCGCCGGGCATCGGCGCGCACCCGGACGAGGCGGCGACCGACGAGCAGGCTCCGGCGGCACCCTCAAGCACCGGCGCGCCGGTGCCCTCCGCGAGCTCCACGCCGAAGGCGCCTTCAACGGCGACCGACCAGGGCGAGGCACAGGACGCCGAGCACAGCCAGGCACCGTGGATGCTGGCAGGTCTGACCGGCGGGGGAGCCATGCTGGCTGGCGCGATGCTACTGGTCCTGCGCAGCCGACGCCGGGCACAGTTCCGGGCTCGGCGTCCCGGACGCACCATCGCCACCCCGGAGCCAGTCCTGGTCCCGGTGGAGAAGACCCTGACCGCGGCGGGGAGCCCAGCCTGCGCGGACGTGGAGCTGATGGACGAGGCGTTGCGGCGCCTGGCGGCCACACTCGCCCGCGACGGGGCACCGATGCCGGAGCTGGCGGCGGTCGAGCTGGCCGAGCACGCCCTGACGCTGCACCTGTCCGCGCCGGCCGCGCTCGAGCAACCCTGGCAGGGCAGCGTGGACCAGCTGCACTGGACCCTACCCGCCGGCGTCGACCTGCCCGCCGTCGGGCCGACGGTGCCCGACCAGCCGGCCCCCTACCCGCTGCTGGTCACGATCGGCGCCAGCGACGACGGCAACGTGTGGCTGCTCAACATCGAGGACCTGGTCTTGAGCGTCACCGGGGACCCGACCTTCGGACGCGACTTCGCCCGCTACCTGGTCGCGGAGATCGCCTGCAACCCCTGGTCACACGGGGTCCGCGTCGACCTGGTCGGCGTCGCGCAGGAGGTCGCGCCCATGAACACCGACCGGATCCACGTCCACACCGGCGACGCCGCAGGCACGGACCCGGCCGCAGAGGCTCTGGCCGACGCCATCACGGTGATCGACCGCAGCACCGAGGCCGCCCTCGACGTCACCACCGCACGGGCACGCCAGAGCGGGGCCGACCCCTGGCCGGCCCGCATGCTGTTGGTCGACGCTGCGGACAGCGCCGAGACCACCCAAGTCGCGACGCCCACGGACCGAACGCCCACGCTGACCCAGCTGCTCGAGGTGGTCTACCAGCACGCCGGACAGACCGGCACATCCGTCGTCGTCCACGGTGAGCGCGAAGGGACCCCCGGACTGATCCTGCGGGTCACCGCGGACGGGCGGGTCCGCCTCCCGGATGCCGGGCTCGACTTGGTCGCGGTCGGGCTGACCAGTGACGAGGCCCAGGGGTGCGCCGCACTGCTGACCCAGAGCGAGGACCTGGTAGACGCGCCGATGCCGGTCGACCAGCAGGCCACCGACGGCTGGCGCGCCTGGTCGGACGAAGCGGGAGCGCTGCGCGAGGAGCACACCCTGGCACGTCAAAGCGCGTCCGACGACGAGTCGGCGGTCTCGGTGCTGGAGCGCGAGGACGAGGACTACCTGCGCGAGGGAGCGACCACCGCCCGCGACCTCGACGCTCTCGCGCCCAAGGTGCCAGAGCAGGTGCGAGAGGCCGTCGCGGACGCGGACCCGCCGCTCGACGAGGAGCTGGCGATGTGGTGGGCCGATGACTGCCCACTTCCTCGACTGACCCTGCTTGGCCCGGTCTGGGCACGGGCACGTGGCATCCCACCCACTAAGCAGAAGCCCTACCTGACGGAGGTACTCGCCTTCCTGTCCACGCGACCCGATGGCGCTACCCCGGAGGAGGTGGCGGAGCGGTTCAACGTCAGCCCCACGAAGGCGCGCGACTACGTCAACCGGGTCCGCGACTGGTTGGGCGTGAGCCCTCGCACCGGCACGCCCCACCTGCCCGACGCGCGCAAGGCTCCTGCCGCGCTCGAGCGCGGCGTGGGCGTGTACCAGGTGCTCGACCTGCTCGTCGACGTCGACCTGTTCCGCCGGCTTCGAGTGCGCGGGGTATCGCGGGGGCCGGACGGCGTCGAGGACCTGCGCCAGGCACTGCGACTGGTGCAGGGGAGACCCTTCGACCAGCTGCGGCTGGGTGGGTGGAGTTGGCTCTCCGAGGGCGACCGGCTCGACCAACACATGATCTGCGCCATCGTGGACGTCGCGCACCTAGTCACCACCTACAGCCTCCAAGCTGGTGACACCCAGCAGGCACGACTGGCCGCCGAGACCGCCGCGCTGGCGGCGCCCGACGAGGAGATCCCCAGGTTGGATCTCGCCGCGGTGGCGGAGGCCGAGGGACATCACAGCGAGGCGGCGCGGATCCTGCGCGACGAGGTGTGCAACCGCACCGACGACGAGGGCGTACCGCCCGAGCTTTCGGACCGGACCCGGCAGGTCATCGCCTCACGCGACTGGCAGGACCGGACTCGGCAGGCCGGCTGAGCCCAAACAGAGCCGGAGTAGCCCCCGCCCCTCGCCCCCCGGGCCAGGGGCTACTTCTCGCGACGACGCAGACCCTCCTCGGTCAGGCCGGCCGGACGAGGTGCTTGCTCACCCACTGTTGGACCGTGGTCACCTCGTCGTCCTCGGCCACGACCACGTACACCACCCACGCCTGCCACCCCACATCGGCCTTGACTGGCGCACCGACATATTCGAAGTCCGCGAATGGTCTCAAGAACCTCCTCCCGGCGGCCCCTAGGCTGCTGGGATGACTGATGACCGCGTGTCCCGAGCTGCCGAGCGCTACGAGCTGGCAACGTTCGGGGGTGACCCGTCGGAGCTCGATCTCGCCGACCGTGACCTTGATGCGGCCGAGGCGGACCTTGCCGTGGCTCGGGGGCGGATCGCGCACGCTCGCTTCTTCGTGGACCGTGTTGAGGATCCGCGTGAGCTCGCCGACTTCGAGCGCGCCGCTCGGCTCTATCACAGGCTCGGCGAGGTGGAGGGGGAGGCCCTCGCCTCCTTCTGGGTGGGGTGTGTTCACCAGGTCGTGCGCCGCGATGGGAAGAGCGCCGTCCCGGCTCTGCAGCGCGCGTACGAGACCGGTGGACCCCTGACTCGCTCGTATGCAGCGCGGCATCTCGGCTTCCACGCGCTCGGGACGCAGGACCTGGAGCGTGCCGGGGCACTGCTCGAGGAATCGGTGCAGCTGCGGAGGACCCATGGCAGCGCGGCGGAGGTCGCGGCCGCCGTGCTCGCCCTCGCGGAACAGCGCGCCCTGGCCGGGCGAGCCGATGAGTCGGAGCGGCTCCTCGCCGAGGCGGAGAGGTCGGCCAAGTCAGCGGGCGCACTAGGAGTCATGCGGTGGGTCGCCGCAACCCGTGACGAACTGGCAGGCCAGTGAGCCAACAGCAGCGTTCATGAGCCGGGTTTGTCGGACGCGTCCGTGACGGGGCTACACCCGCCGGCGGGTGCGTAGGTGGTCCGGGAGCCGCCGGCGTATTGGCGCCACCGTTCGGCGGTGCTGACTCCAACGCCCAGCAGGTCGGAGAGCACCACGGTGGGCACCCCCCCGCGAGGGTGAGGAGAGCGGTGTTGCGGGCGGCTCGGCATCGGATGCCGAGGCGTAGCAGTTCGGTGCGTAAAGCGATCTGCCCAAGGGTTTGCCTGGCCTCGATCCCGGAACCGCCAGTGAGCACCGAGCCGTCTGTAAGAATCAAGTGGTGCGTGTTGGGGATCCGGTCTTCTGATCGTGACGAGCACCCGGCGTGGCGTCCTCATTCTCTTAACCTACCTAGGTAGGTTAAGAGAATGAGGACGACGAACTCGTTGATGTCTGTGGCCGTGGCCCTGCTCTCCGACGCTGACGGTGACCACTGGGGGTACGACCTGGGAAAGCGCACCGGCCTGCGCTCTGGCGTGCTGTACCCGATTCTTCGGCGACTGCTCGAGCAGGACTGGCTCGAAGACGGTTGGGAGGATCCCTCGACAACGAACGGTCGACCACCTCGCCGGTATTACCGCCTGACCGACCAAGGGAAGCAGGAACTGGGCGCTCTGGCTGTCCAGGTTCCGAGGCTGGCTCCCTCCGCGACCAGCCTGAGGTTGGCGTGATGTTCGAGTCCTTCCAAGCCCTGTCGTGGACGGGGCTCGTCAGCGCCATGTTGGTCTTCGGGTTTGCCCCGCGGTTCGTGCTGCGACTCATCGTTCTCGCGTTCCACCGCGACGATCCCCGCCGTGAAGAGCTCCTTGCGGAGCTGCACGCCGTGCCGCGGCTCGAGCGGCCGCTGTGGGTGGCGGAGCAGCTCGAACTCGCTCTCTGCGATGGGATCTGGGAGCGGATCGTCTGGGCAGCCACCGGCCGGATCATTCACCGTTGGCACCTCACCTCAGGTGTCGAGTCCAACCGCGCAACCCCCGAGACGTTCTGGATCCCGAGCGACGAGGACAAGGACCTTCTGGAGGTCGGAGACCACGTCAAGCTCAACTTCGGCATGCGCGACGGGTGGGGTGAGCGGATGTGGGTCCGCATCGAGAAGATCGGCCCCACCCGACTCGTCGGCAGCCTCTGCAACCAGCCCCTCGGAATCCCACGGCTGAAGGCCGACCAACGGATCCGGTTCACCCTCGACGACATCATCGACGTCGACTACGCCCCGCCCGGCGACGCCGTACGCGATCAGGAGGAGCATGACGATGCTGCCTGAGCACTCGCCCTCCCAAGGAGCTACCAACGCACCGGGAGTGCCCCGGTGACTGACGTGAGCCCGGCCAACGCCCTCACCCCTGCCGTGATGCTCGCCACCGCAATGCAGGCCCAGCCCGGCGTGTACGCCGTCATGCTCGGATCTGGTGTGTCCACGGGCGCAGGCATCCCAACCGGGTGGGGCATCGTCAAGGACCTCGTGAGACGCGTCGCGGCCGCGGCCGGGCCGGACGATGCGGCCAGCCTCGAGGCGGCCACCAGTGACCCGGAGGCATGGTGGGCGGCCCACGGGACGGGTCAGCTCGGGTATTCGTCGCTTTTGTCGGCGCTGGCGCCAACGCCGGCCACCCGGCAGGGGATCCTCGCGGGCTATTTCGAGCCGACAGAGGAGGAACGGAACGAGGGTTTGAAGTCTCCGAGCAAGGCGCATCATGCCCTCGCCCAGGTCGTGAAATCTGGGAGTGTCCGAGTCGTCATCACCACGAACTTCGACCGCCTCACGGAGCAGGCCTTGGAGGCTGCAGGCGTCTCACCCCAGGTCGTTTCGCGGCCGGAGGCGGTGGCAGGGATGGCGCCCTTGGCCCATGCACCTGCCACCGTGATCAAGCTGCACGGCGACTACAAAGACTTGGGAACAAGGAACACCCCCGAGGAGCTGCAGGCCTACCCCGAGCAGTGGACCCTGCTGCTCAAGCAGATCTTCGACGAGTACGGGCTCCTGATCTCCGGCTGGTCGGCGGACTGGGACACCGCCCTGGTCGCCGCTCTGGAGACGGGCGTCGCACGTCGATACCCGATCTACTGGGACAGCCGAAGCTGCAAGGGCGATGCCGCGCAGCAGGTCCTCACCGCCCGGGGCGGGCAGGTCATCCAGGCGGCCAGCGCGGACGACCTCTTCGGGGACCTCGTGAGTAGTGTCGAGGCCCTTACCCATCTCGCCGAGCCTCCGCTGACCACGGCGATGGCCGTGGCCAGGCTCAAGCGCTACCTGCCCGACCCGTTGCACCGGATCGACCTGCACGACCTCGTGATGCGCACGACCGAACGCCCTGCCTCCATCGCCGCGACGCAGCCCCTGTACGACCCCGCGATGACCGCCGAGGGCGCTCAACAACTCCACGAGAGCTACCTCACGGCGACTACGCCATTGCTGCACCTCGCGGTCGCCGGGGTCTGGCACGACCCCGAAGGCGTCCATGACGAGCTGTGGCTGGACGTCCTCCGAAACCTGATGACCCTGCGCACCCTCCCCCAGGGGACGTTCAACGACCGGATGGACCGCCTCCGGCTATATCCGGCGGTCTTGTTCATGCACACCGTCGGCATCACGGCGACGCGGCGAGGACGCGATGCCTTCCTCGTCCGGCTCCTGACCGAGGTCGAAACAACGGATCCCTGGCAGCGAGATCTCAGGATCCCTGCCGCGAATAGCCTGCACTACAACGTCGTCCTCGACTCCGACCTCATCAACACATTCCCACGCTGGAACAACAACGGATGGATCTATGCGGCGAGCCACCTGCTCAAGGCGGATCTCCGAGACGTCTTCCGAGACCCGATTCCAAACGAGGCCGAATACACGGCCGCCGCTCACGGCTTGGAGTACCGCCTCGGCCTGGTCCAGCACGCCACCTCTGATGCCCCAGGAGGCATTGGCCCCGTCTCTGGCGAGTACATCGGGCAAAGCCAATGGACCAGGTCGCCCGACGACGAGACCGTGCCACGGGCCGAGGTCGAGTTCCGCCCGTCAGGTGAGCGAAGATCGGACTGGCCCTGGCCCGCGTTCGTCGGGGCGGACACTGATCTGGATACCTATCTGCATGGCTACCGCGACGTGATCAAGAAGTACGACCGGTGGGGCTGAACGCGGGCGAGGATCCTGGCCCGCTGGCCTCCGGGACCGCCCAGGACTCAACCGTCTCAGTGGGGACCGGTTGAGGCGTAGGTGGCCCAGGCGCCGCCGGCGTATCCACGCCATCGTTCGGCGGTGCTGGAGCCGACGCCGAGCAGGTCGCACAGGACCATCGGGGGTACGTCCCGGGCCAGGGCGAGCAGGGCGGTGTTTCGGCCGGATCGAGTCCGGATCCCGAGCTTGGTCAGGTCCTGCCGCAGCGCGGCTTCGCCGAGTGGCTTGCCCGGTCCGCGGCCGGAGAACAGCCACCCGTCTCCCTCGGCGTTGAACGCTCTGGCGATGCCTCGGGGCTGAGCATCGGGAACTGCGGCTGCAGCGAGCTCGGCCGCGATGGTGGCCAGGGGTTCATCAAGCACGACCGCGTCGCGTCCGAGTCTGATCGAGATCAGACCTGACGTGTTGGTGACGTCGGTACGGCGAAGCCTGGCAATCGTGGACGCCTGTTGCCCGTACAGCAGGACGAGCGCGCCGACCAGGCGCAGCCGGTGAGGCAGCGAGTTGTCGGTGAGGCATCTCTTGGCGATCGTCCACTGGTCCTCGGCGTCGGAGAACTGCCGGGGCGTGTTCATCTGTTGCTTGGGCAGCTCAAGAACGGGCACGAGTCGTTGACGGCGCGCCCACCGCAGGAAGATCACCGTGGCGATCACGTACCCGGGGTTCTCCGCGGCCCATGCCTCCAGGTCGCCCTGGCCCATTGCCGACAGCGTGATCCCGCGGTTGCGCAGGTGTGTGAGGAACCGGGACGGTCCGGTGAGGGAGTTGCGCGCCAACCGGCAGGTGCCCTCGGGATCGCGGCCCTGGGCGATCCGGAGACGTGTTCGTGGCAGCGTGTACCAGGTGACGAACCGGCGCAGCACGGTGGCGTCCTCGGGGTCGAGTGCGGTCAGCCGAGTCCTGATGTCCCGCTCGAGTCGGGTGAGGTGCTCGTCCCGTTTGGGGAGCACCTCAGCGGCGACCAGGAGCCGGCGCAGGTGCTCGACGGACGTCGCCCGGGCGCGGTGCTCGCCGGCAGCCTCATCGAGGGTCGAGTGCTCGATCGGCGCCCGTCCCTGGGCCATCTCCCTCAAGACCGTCATCGCGGCCCCGCGATGGAGCCACCGCCGCACCTGGTCGTGGTCCTCAGCAGCCGACAGCCGGGTCACGAACGGCATCAGCTGCGAGGACACCTTGCCGTCATCGCCGGCCAGGGCCGCGATGATCCAGGGACGCAGGCGGCAGCCCAGGCAACGGTCCACGCCCTCGCTCGTACTCAGCGAGAACGCGCCTCCTCCGCAGGTGGGACAGGTCAGCGTCGTCGTCGACATACAACGCGGGCACGCCGGCGTCCTGACTCCTCGGCGGGTCACCCGAGGGTGCCCGCACTGGGCACACAACACCTGTGGATGGTTCGCGCAGGAGCGGCACACGTCCTCACCGGTGCGACGAGTGGCGATCTGTCTCACCTTGCTGCACCGATCGCATGTTCGCCGCGGCGGCCGGGGCCGCTTCTTCTGGGGTCGGGGCACACCCACGCCGGCCAGCTGCACCCACTCCCAGCAGCGCGGACACACCAAACCCTCCGGCCGATCGATGCCCGAGCGGGTCCGTCGACCGCACTGGATGCACTCGGGAGCAGGCAGGGCCAGGAAGCACGTTCGACACAACAGTTGCCCATCGTGCTCTCGCGGCTTCGGCGTCCTGACGTCGCAACGCGCACAATGGGGGTTTTGCCGCCGCAGCCAGCAGCTCTTACACACCACGGATCCGTCATCGAGACGGCCGCCAGGCTCCCATCGCCGGGCACAATCTGCGCAGGGCTCGAACTGGCGTGCCCGCCAGCATGACCGGCACAGCGGCTCGTTGGCCGCGCCGCTGTATCGAGGCACCCGGATCTGGCCGCAGCCGGCACAGGCCCTCGCTCGTCGCTGCCGAGCACACGTCTGGCACAACGCCCGCCCGTCGGCTCGCCGCCCTTGGGGCGGACCCACCTTCCCGCATCCGCCGCACGCCTCGACCCGCCGCCGCCTCATGCACTCTCCGCACAGGGCCGACCCGTCGGGGGCGCGGCCGCCGGGGTAGCGGACGTGGCCGCAGCCCGAGCAGCGCTCACGTCGCGTGGCGCGCCAACATGCCTCACACAACATCCCGCCCGTCGCGGTACGCGCCATCAACACCTTGGCATGGCCGCAGGCCTCGCATCGCGGTGCGGCCACTCCCGGGACCTGCGCCGTGAGCAGCGCCGCGATGAGCTGGCGGACCTGTCCGGTGCTGTGTGCCGAGCCCGACACAAGCAGCGACGGCTCGCCGACGACCTGACGGGCCAAGGGTCCGAAACGGCCGCTGGGGACGACCTCGATCAGGCATTCACGGACCACCTCCGGGTCCGCTTCGGGCAGCACGCTCATCGCGGCGTCGACCGCCCACGTCAGGCGTTGGCGGCTGGCCGTCTCGCCGACCCCGGCCGGCTCCGGCAACGGAGGATGGGCGGGCTTGGCGTGCGCCAACTACTGCTCCGGTGTCACGGTGACCCGCCGCGGCCGCTGCACCTGGCCGGAGGACCTGGCCCGGGCCCGGACACCGGCGACCGCCGCGCGCGGGGCTGCCCGCTCAACGGTTCTCAGGCCGATCAGCTCATCCGGGCTGCACCCCAAGGCGTCACACGCCGCGGCCAGGACCCGCATGTTCAACCTCTCCGGGCACTGCGTCACCAACCGGTACACCTGCGTCGCCGACAGGTTCACCCCCCGCTCGGTCAGCAGCGGCTGCAGGTCCGTCGTGGAGAACAGGCCCCGCTGGGCCATGACCTGCCGCAACCGCCACTCGATCTCAACCTCGCGCATCGTGATCCGTCCCTTCCTCCGAGGTCTTGGTCAACCGGTCCAAAGCCGAACGCAGCGACCGGTTCTTGAAGTCGCTGCTCACTCCCGAGTACAGCCCGGTCGAGCCTCCCCAACGGTGGCCCACCTGCTGCTGCACGAAGTACGGGTCGAAGCCATCCTCCAGCAGATGCGTCACATAGGAGTGGCGCAAGCAGTGCGGATGCAGCTCGCTCGGCAGCCCCAGCGCGTCGCGGTACTCCGCGAACCGGCGGCTGACATAGTCCGTGCTCACGCCGGCGCCTCGCTCGGTCGGCCACAGCCACGTCCCAGCCCGATCCGCGTACTCCTGCCGAACCTCCAGGTACTCCTCGAGCACCCCCGACGTCCACGGCATCACCGCCAACACCGAACGGCGGCGCGGGTGCCCGCCCCGAACGGCCTTGCCCCAACGCACGTTGCACACCCCGAAGCGGCCGAACTCGGCCGCCTTGGGGTTGGAGTGGAAGTCCGCGAGCTCCAGCCGCGCCAGCTCCCGGCGTCGCAACCCGAAGCCGTAGGCGACCTTGAACATGGCTGCGTCCCGCCACGCCGACAGCCAGCCCTTGCGGCCCGAACGCTGCGCCGCCTCGACCCGGTCATCCGCGAAGTCGAACAGGAGCTGAATCTCCTGCCGTGTCAACGGCCGCACCGCCGGTCTGGCCTCGATCTCGGAGACGTGCACCACCGAGTTCCACTCGTGACACACCTGCACCGGATGCGTCCCGAACCGCTCCCAACACATCGCTCCCCAGCCGTAACGAGAGTCGGTGACGTAGTCACAGAACTGCCGCACCGCCGCCTGGTACCCGCGCAGCGTCGACAACGTCAACCCGCCATCACGCAGGTGCGCCGACCACGCCTCCACGTCCTCCGGGGACCACCTCCACGGATACTCGCCGCTGAACTCGATGAACCGCTGGATCAGCCGCTCACGCGTCGCGACCGAGCCCGACGCCAGCCCGCGCGAGCGTCCCTGGGCTGCCCACCCTCGCAACATCCCCTCCGTCACGGCGTCCTCTGGATGCAGGTGCACCACCGACGACGGCACCAGCTTCCCCGCGAAAAGCTCATCCCTGCCTTCGCCCACCACGCCTCCTAATAGGAGGTGGATTATTGCATTAGATGCAAGGTCGTGCATACCCCAAGGTCAGAGCCGCGACACCAACGACCCGCCAACCACTCCTGATAGCGTCACGGACGAACTCGCCTGCCACACAACGGATCTGCGAACCCGCCGAATCCCCACCAGATGCAACTAGTCGTAGTTCCGCCAGGTCACGACAAGACCCGGATGCGGACCTGGCGCCTCGAGCGGTCCCTGCACCCAGCAGTGCCGCTGGGCGCTGCGCCGGGCCTCTCGCGCGGGGGCCGACGTCCCGGCGACAGGTCGCTCACCCAGGGGCACACCCGGACGTCGAGGGGGCGGATTGACGGGCTCCATAAGCCGCAGTCTGCGTCCCGCGCCGGACATCGGGACAGCCGCGACGCGGGCGATGACCGCCTCGTGACGCAGGGCGCAGGAGGCTGCGGGCCCAGGCGTGCAAGCCGTCTTCGCTGACGAGCTTGACTTCTTGGGGTACGACCGCATCACCGCAGGTCAGCGCCTTGTACCTCCCGTGAAACTGGGCACGTACCCCCGCTCCTGGAGGGTGTAGGGGGACGAATCCGGGGACGTCCGACCGAGACCTTCATGCCGTGTCCACACGGCGGAAGGAACTCGAGATGAGCGTCGCAACACACCTAGGCCTGACCGACCCCGACAACGACGTCCTTGCCCTGGCCCGACAGCGCTGGACCAGCTGGCAGGCCTCCCACGAGGCGTTGCGCGTGGTCGACGAGCTGCTGGACCTACCGGACTGGCTCCGTGCCGCCGACTGGGCCGCGGCCGACCGCGTGCTGCTCGCGCTGGCCGAGCTGTCCGCCCCCGACGGGGGCGACGACGTCGCCGCCACCGGCGCACTGGCCTGGGTGCTCCTGCCGGGTGCGAGCCTGTTGGCCTTTCGCCTTGGCCGGCTGTGCCATCGGATCGACGAGGTCCTCGCCGCCCAGCTGTGGGTGGAGGCCCGCACCTTCCCCTGGCGACGCGGGCACAAGGTGGCCGCCAACATCCTGATGAACACCCGCAAGGGCGTGATGCGCGACCTCGGGATCGGCGAGCAGGCCGACCCCACCTGGGCGCGCAGCATCCCCATCGCCCCGACCGCCGGCGTGTGGCTCGACGCCGCCCACGACGCGCACCACACCACCCCCACGCCGGCGCAGGAGCTGCAAGACCTCCTCGAGCGGGCCCACGCCAAGGGCGTCCTGTCCGACGCCGACGGCGAGCTGCTCCTGAGCCTGGCCGAAGCCGCCGACCGCGCCCACCCGGCACGCGCCGGCCGAGGCAACGCCGGACTGATGGCGCCGGCCGCGTCCGAGGCCGTAGCCCGCAGCCGAGGCGTCTCCGCCAGAACCGTGCGGCGGCACGCAGCGCGCTCGGTCCACGCCCTGCGCGCCGCCTGCGCGGCCGACCAGCGCGTCCCGGCCTGATGCTGTCCACCAGCGGCCGGCAGCCGGCATTTGGCGGCGAGGTGATAACCGTGACCGACCCGACCGAACTGGGCCGGCTGATGGCCCTGGCCAGCAGCGAGGGCGAGGCCCCCGCGGCCCTGGACGGCTGTGTGGACCGCCTGCACCAGGTGCAGGCCGCGCAAGCCGCGCCGGCGAGGCTCGACGCCTCCACCCTGCGCGCAGCGCTCAAGGCCCGGCGCGACGCACTCGGGGAGGGGGACAAGCGATGACCACCGCGACGACCAGCACGACCGGGCCGCGAGCCGCGGTCAGCGTCCAAGAGCTCAAGCGGGCTTGGTTGGCCGTCCAGGCCGGACAGTTCCGCCGGCACCCCGGTATGGACACCACCAGGGCCGCCGGGAGCGACCCGACCCGCCCGTCGCACACCGTGGGGCAGGCGTGGGAGCCCACCGAGGCCGTGCTCCCCGTCGTGGGATGTGCCGGGTCGGTAGGGGCCACCACCGTCGCCTTGGCCCTAGCCACCGCCGCCGCCGACACCATCGGACCAGCCCGGGTCGTCGAGTGCTGCACCGTGACAGCCTCCGGACTGGCGGCGGCCCCGACCGCCGAACTCGGGCAGCACCCCACCGGTTGGGTGCAGGGCGCCCGCGGCCACGTTCTGCTCGAGCGCGGAAGCGACATCTTCATCGGGCCCGACGAGGTCCCGATCCCAGCCGACACCCCGCACCCGGTCACTCTGACCGTTCTGGACGTCGGCTGGGAGCTGGGGCAGCTACTGGCCAGCCCGAGCTGGCTGGCCGACCAACTGCTCCAGGCCCGCCACGTCGTGGCGGTCACCACCGCGACCATCCCCGGCATGCGCCGCCTCGAGGGCGCCCTGGCGCTGCTGGACGGCGTCCCGGTCGTCGTCGCGGTCCTCGGCCCTCGCCGGCGTAAGTGGCCGCGGGGAGTGGAGCACGGCATGGGCGCCCTGACCCGCCGGCTCGACCAGGACGGGCGGCTGCACCAGATCCCGCTCGACCGGGGCCTTGCCAACCGCGGCCTCGACTCCGAGGAGCTGCCCCCACCGCTGCTCACCGCTGCAGGCCACCTGCTCCACGCCGCCACCGAGACGCCGAACACACGAGCAACCACGAAGGGAAACCCATCATGAAGGCACTCACCCGCGACCTCGCCATGCTCTCGACGCTCCCGCAGGTCTGCCCGGTCGCGCCGCCCGGGGCTCAGGCCTACGCCGACCAGCTCATGGGCTACGTCCTGTGGGCAGTGATCGCGCTGTTCGTGCTGGGCGTCGTGATCAGCATCGGCGCCATCGTCGCCGGCCGGATCTTCGGCATGCCACACGCCTCGAAGGCCGGGATCGTGGGCGTTGCGGTCATTTTCCTCGCGGTGATCGCCTACCTGGTGCTGCCGGGGATCGTGCACACCATGACCGGCAACGGGTGCGTCTGATGAGCCGGGCCGCCCAGAGCACCGCCGACGGCGTCTGGGGGCGATCACGCCTGCTCGCCACGCTCACGGCGGGGGTCGTGGCGGCGCTGCTGTTCGTGGCGGGCCTGGGCCTGGCACTCTTCTACGGGCTGAGGTCACATGTTGGTCTGGGACAGGACGTCCCGACCCAGGTCGCGGCCACCGAGGTCGACGCCGAAGGAACCGGCCCGACCCACCGTGACCAGGTAGCCGCACAGCCCATGCTCCCGGTCGCTGCCGAGGACGCCCGCCGAGGCGTCCCGGCCGCCCTGGCCGGGCCGGTCATCGACGTCCCGGTGGCGACCGGCGCGGGGCCGGCCCAGGTGCCCACCGGGTTCCCCCGCATCCCCGAAGGGGCGGTGGGCCAGCTCGCCGCCATCGAGACGACCGTTCTGCAGGGGATGTCCATCCCTCGGGCGAACCAGGTGTACGACCGGTGGGCGCTGCCAAACGGCACCGGCGTGGCCGACTGGGCGCTGACCAAGAATGTGCAGAACTTCCTCGCCAGCTCGGGGGTGGGCGACAGTCAGGGCCAGAGCAGGGACGCGACCGTGGCCGTGACCGCGACCCCCGCCGCAGGGCAGGTCAAAGGCACCGACGGGGCCGACTGGGTGCTGGCCTGCGTTCTGCTGGACGTGCGGGCCACCATCACCACTGAGGCACGCATCGGGTACGGCTACTGCGAACGCATGCAATGGCTGGCGGGCTCTGGGGGTGGCGACGAGAGCAGTGCGGGCGGTCGGTGGATGATCGCCCCCGGCAACCCGGCCGCACCCGCCCCCTCGACCTGGCCCGGCACCGACCTGGCGTTCAAGGCCGGCTGGCGCACCTGGGTCACCAGCGACGCGATCAGTGCCGACCCCGCCGGCAGCAACGGTTCCGGGACCCCCTGATCGGGATGGACTTCCTCAACCCCTTCACCTACCTCGGGTCGGCCGCCGGCAAGATCGTCGCCGACGGATGGACCGCAGCCATGCTCGGCCTCTGGAACGCCGGTCTCTGGCTGCTCAAGCTGGTCCTGACCATCGTCGACGCGTTCACCACACCCGACCTCAGCGCGGGCGGGCCGGGCGCGCAGGTGTACCAGATGACGTTCTGGATCGCCGGCGTTCTGATGCTGCTGCTGACTATGGTCCAGCTCGGTGTCGCGGCCGTCCGCCGCGACGCACGGTCGATGGCCAGGGTGCTGGCCGGGACCGGCCAGTTCGTCATGGTGTGGGCCGGCTGGATCGCCCTGGCGGTCACCATCGTCGCGGCCTGCGGCGGGCTGACGCGAGCCCTGATGTCCACGTTGCTGCACATCGACAAATGGGCCCAGTTCGAGCCGCTCGGCGCCCAGATCTCCACCCAGGACATCAGCGACGGCACCGTCGCCACCGTCCTGGGCTTCATGGGAATCTTCATGGTGTTCGCAGCGATCGGGCACCTGCTGGTCATGCTCACCCGGGCCGGGGCCCTGATGGTGCTGGCCGCGACCACCCCGATATCCGCCGGGGGATTGGTCAGCGATGCCGGACAGGGCTGGTTCTGGAAGAGCCTGCGCTGGTTCATCGCGGCCGCGTTCACACCCGTGGTGATGATCCTGGTCCTCGGCATCGGGGTGAGGATGACCTCCGGCGTCGCCACCGGGATGACCGACAACCTGCAGAAGGCCATCGGGACCGCGGTCCCCGGCGTCGTCCTGATCTGCATCGGCTGCTTCAGCCCCCTGGCCCTGTTCAAGCTCCTGGCCTTCGTCGACCCGGGCACCAGCTCCGGTTCCGCGCTGCGGGCCGGCCTTGCCGCCCAGGGCAGTCTCAGCGGACTGCTCGGCGGGCAGAGCGGCCAAGGCCAGGGCACCTCCTCGGCCGCGTCGACGACCGACCAGAACGGACGCTCCCAAGGCGAGAGCGCCGGTGAGGACTCCACCAGCGCCCGCTTCAACGCCGGAACACGAGGGCTGATGGGCTCGATCGGCGGGGCTCTGGGACAGGCCGCCGGCGCCGGGATGGGAGCCATGGAAGCCATCGGCTCGCGGGGCGCCGCGATCGGAGCCGACCTGAGCAACCAGATGGGGGTGGGCCACAACAACTACGTCCCCGACTTCACCTCGACGAGGCGATCCGGGCAGGGCCAGGGTGGCGGCAACCGGGCCGAGGACGACAACCCCGAGATCAACGGGGCCGCACCTCACGCCACCCCCGACGCCGGCGACACCAGCCCGCTCGCCCCAGGGGGTGTGGGGTCGCCTCCGACTCCCCAGCTCCCGACCCCACCGCCCCCGACCCCACCGGCCGCGCCCGCCCCCACGGCCGCCCCAGCCGCCGGTGGCACGGGCGGCGGCGGGAGTCCCGGCGGCGGTGCTGGAGCTGGCGCCGCAGGCGGGGAAGCCGCTAGCGCCGCTGGCGCCGTGCCGATCGTCCCCGTGTGAGAGCCCCGTCCAACCTGACCAGAGGAGAACATCATGCCCGTCATCTACAACGACTACAGCAGGGCCCGGATCGGGTGGTTCTTCGGGCTGTCCGGGTGGCAGCTGGGCGTCGTCGCACTGTCCACCATGCCGGTGTTCTGGTCCATCCAGTCCAGCGGGTGGCTCTCAGCGGGGCTCTTCCTGCTGTTGTGGGCGGTCGTCGCGGTTGTCACCGTCACACCGGTGCGTGGCCGGTCCACGAGCGGCTGGATCACCGCCTCCCTGGCCTTCGCAGTCGGTGGCCTCGCGGGCTGGACCCGCTTTCGTTCCAAGGCATCCCGCGGACAGGCCGACTCCCTGGAGGAGGCCGATCTGCCCGGCGCACTGCACGGCGTGCAGATCCACGACGGTCCGCCGCACGGACCTTCCTTCTCACGCATCGCGATCATCCAAAACCACACCAGCCGCACCTGGGCGGTGACGGCCTCGGTCGTGCACCCCGGTATCGGGCTGCGCGAACTAGAGGAACGTGAGCGCCAGGGCAGGGGCCTGAGCGAGCTGCTGGACATGGCCTCTCAAACCGAGCTCGTCGACGAGATCCTGCTGCTGGTGCGCACCGTCCCGGAGGACGACGCCGAACGCGACCAGTGGCTCGCCCGGCACCGCAGGCAGTCAGAGCCGGGTGAGTGGATTGTTGGGGTGCGTCAGATCAACGACGAGCTGCAGCAGAGCCTGACCAGAGCCAGTGTGCGCACCGAGTCCTTCGTCACCGTGGTCATCCCCGAGAGCCGCCTGGGCAAGCAGGCCAAGGAGTCCGGAGGTGGCATGGAGGGCCGCGCGCGGGTCATCTACGGCGTCCTGGGTGAGATCGAGGCACAGCTGCGAGGCGGCCTTGGGATGACCAGCGTGAAGTGGCTGACCAGTCCCGAGCTGGCGCTGGCGTCCCGCACCGGGTTCGCCCCCGCAGACCGGGCCGGGATCATCGACGCGCTCGGCGCCCGCCAGAGCGACGCAGGCGTGAACGCCGACGTCCCGTGGGCGATGGCAGGCCCCTCGGGGTCGGACCCGGTCGCCCGGCACTACAGCCACGACGCGTGGAACAGCGTCAGCTCGACGGTCAAACTTCCCGTCAAGGGCGCCGCGATGGGCGCGCTGCTGCCGGTGCTGACCCCCAGCGACCCAGGAGAGCGGCGCAGCTTCATGGTGGCCTACCCGATCCTGAGCCAGTCCGCAGCCGGCAGGCAGAGCGCCAGCAGCGAGTGGGCCGCCGACATCGGCGAGGAGCTGCGCGCCAAGGCCAAGATGAAGCAGAACGCCAAGGCCAAGGACGAGGCCGACAAGGTGCGCCGCCTGGACGGCAAGCTGGCCCGGGGCAACTCCCTGACCCGCCCGTATGCCGTGTGCACCGTCACCGTTCCCAAGACCGCCCGGGCCTGCGAGTTCGGCCGCCGCCTGGACGCGTCGGTGCGCCGGGCCGGGTTCGCGCCACTGCGACTGGACCTGGCCCAGGACGTGGCGTTCGCCGCATCCACCGTTCCGCTGGGGGTCAGCCTGACCCGCAAGGCGGACTGACAACATGAGCGCTGCGCGCCGAGCCGCCCGCGGCCAGCGAGACACGGGCCGGAACGTCTCGCGGCTACTGGCCGACTTCGGGCACGACCTGCCCTCGGTGCCAACCCAGAAGAAGACCGCCAAAGAGGCCCGGCTCTTTCGCCGCACCCCACGTCGCGGCCCCCGTAAGCCCGGGCGGGGCTGGTCGCCGGCGTCGGCGCCGGTCTCAAGCTGGCGGATGACCTCCGACCAGGCCCCGGTGCTCTGGCCGTTCATCTCGACCCCGGGGCTGGCGCCGACAGGCGCGCAGATGGGAATCGACATGCTCTCCGGAGGCTCGTTCTACGCCGACCCGCTCGGCTGGGTGCTCGACGACGAGGTGCCCGTCACCAACCCCAACATCTTCAGCTTCGGCAAGCCGGGGCGGGGCAAGTCGGCCACCACCAAGGCGTTCTGCCTGCGGATGAGCGACTTCGGCTACCGGATCCTGGTCCTCGGCGACCCCAAGGACGAGTACGAGGGTCTGTGCCGGTTCTTCGGCGTGCAACCCTTCGCCATCGGCCACGGCCTGCCCACCCGGATCAACCCGCTGGCCTTCGGCCCGCTGCTGCAGGGCTGGGACCGGCTCAATCCCCAAGAGGCCCAGGGCCGCGCCGCTGTCGTGTTCGGACGCTGGCTGACCTTGGTGCGAGGGCTGGTCGGAAGCCAGCGGATCGGGGAGCAGCGCGTCCCGTTCGGACCGACCGACGAGGTCGTCGTCAAGGCAGCGCTGCAGTACCTCACCGGGTACGCCCACGGCCACACCAAGCTGCGAGAGACCACCATCCCCCAGCTGTGGCACCTGCTCGATGACCCCACCGCCGAACTCATCGCCGAATGCCGGTACGCCGACGAACGGCACTTCCTGGACAACACCAGGTTGCTGCGCGACGCGCTTGGTCAGCTGGTCGGCGGCGCCCTGGCCGGCCTGTTCGACGACCACACCACCATCGACGTCGACTGGTCCGCACCCATCCAGTCCCTCAGCCTGTCCAGGCTCGAGGCGCTGGGGGACGAGGCCGTGGGCATCGCCCTGACCTGTCTGAACTCCTGGGGCCGAGGGATGCGGGAGATGGCCGCGCCCGGTGACCTGCGCGTGGTGGTCCGCGACGAGTCATGGAAGCAACTGCGGCTGGGACCGGAGGCGGTCAAGTCCTTCGACGCCGACCTGAGGCTGTCCCGTCGCGACGGCGACGTCCAGTTCGCCGTCGCGCACAAGCCCTCGGACCTGCTCTCGGCGGGGGACACCGGCTCCCAAGCCGTCGCCATCGCCAAGGACCTGCTGCACCTGGCCGACGTGAAGATCCTGCACGGCCAGGACCTGGGCGTGGCCCGCGAGCTGGAGAACATGCTCGGCCTCGGCCCGATGGCCCGCGACCTGGTCACCGGGTGGGCCATGCAGGGCAAGGGTCGCGCGCTGTGGTGTATCGGCGAGCAGAACTACAAGGTCCAGACCGTCCTGCACCCCGTCGAGCGAGAGCTCACCTTCACCAACCAGGCCATCGTCGGCGCAGGTTAGAAGTTCCGATGAATTTTGACGATTCTGGCCAGAACGTGAGTGCCTTCGACAGGTGTCGGGCGGCTCGGATGCTCAGGTTCGCTGAACCTACTGCGTGGGGCGGGTGAGGTCGTGGTGTTCGACGGTGTCGAGGTAGCGGGTGGCGCCTTC
>JAABUR0100002764.1_pt1 | contig 26004 bp, 20 predicted proteins | sample 5560091 | NCBI WGS metagenome assembly JAABUR01 (sample SAMN10711879, study PRJNA513375) | rock metagenome | isolation source: Antarctica rocks | place: Antarctica: Victoria Land, University Valley sud
ATTGATGCGTAGCGGCCCATCGCGGCTGCTACCCGCCCTGTGACGCCCGTTGACTAGCCGGGGGTGGCACTTGACCAACTCCAGTTAAATGCGGCGTGACCCACTAGGGCATCGCACTGGCGCCGGCAACGCCGCACGGACTGTGTGCGACAGCGACGCCTGATTGCGCGTCGTCATCAGGGATGGACCGGCCGGTCGTGCAGAAGATCGAGCAGACGGGCCGCATTGAGTGTGGCCGCGCCGGACGCGGTGTTGTCGAAGATGCACCAGACCGGCGTGTCCGGCGCGTCCTGCATGACCCTCGCGGCCAGCCGGTCAAGATAGAGGTCGTCGTAGGCGTCATAGTACATGCGCGGGGAGCCGTGGAGTCGAAAATACCGCAACCCCGCCCAGCCGCCCGGCCTGTCCGCCTGCGAAACCGGTGGTGGGTCGGCGGCGACACGCGCCACGTCCCACGCCTGGAGTAGCCGATCCGCATCAGGCCCGAACCAGCTCGGGTGGCGTGGCTCACAGATAACCTCGCCTTTGAAATGCTCGCGTAGCTCCCGCCAGAAGGTAGCCGCGACAGGAGGATCGAAAGAGAGGCGCGGTGGCAGCTGGACCAGCAGGGGTCCGCGCTTCTCACCAAGCGCGGCGGTGTCAGCGAGGAAGCGCTCTAGCGGCTCCCCTGTATCCACCAGGCGACGCTCGTGCGTGATGGCGCGCGGCGCCTTGATCGCGAAGCGGAACGTGTCCGGCGTCGTGTCCGCCCAGCGCGCGTAGGTCGCCGGACGATGGGGCCGATAGAACAACGAGTCGATCTCGACGGCGGCGAAGCGCGTCGCATAGCGCGCGAGATGGCTCGCCCCCGGCGCGAACCTGTCCGCGTGTACACGCGGAATCGACCATCCCGCGCAGCCTACCCTGATCACCCACGGCTCCCCGCGTCCTCCGGCACTCATCCCGCGCCAACCGACGCGTCTCGTGCCCGTGCTTTGTGTCGACCGCCCGCCCCAATCCCGCCCGTGAGCCAGGCCAGGACCGTCAGGCCCGCGTAGCCGGCGCCCAGGAGACAGACGCCCGTCCAGCCGGCGGCTCCAAAGGCAGCGGCCGATGTCGCGGAGCCGACCGCGCCACCGATGAAATAGGTGGTCATATAGATGGTGGTGACCCGGCTGCTTGCCTCCGGACGCAGCCGGTAGATCTCGCTCTGGTTCGTGATTTGCGTGCCCTGCACGCCCAGATCGAGCAGGACCACGCCCACGATGAGCGCACTCAGGCGCGTGCCGCCCAGCGCCATCAGGCCATACGCGACGACCGTGGTGAACAGGAACGCCGGCGTGGCGAAGCGCTGGAGGCCACGGTCGGCGAGCCGTCCGGCCAGGGACGCGCAGAGCGCGCCAGCCACGCCGACCAAGCCGAAGAGGCCGATCGCGCCCTCCCCAAAGCGGTACGGCGGGCGCGCCAACAGGAAGGCCGCGCTGGTCCAGAAGACGCTAAACGACGCAAAGGCCAGCGCGCCATAGACCGCGCGACGGCGCAGCACCGGCTCCTCCCGCACCAGCGGCCCCATTGACCGCAGGAGCTGGGCGTACGACTGCGCCTCTGGGCGCGGCGGGCGCGGCAAGGCCCGCCACAGGACCGCGATCAGCGCGACCATCAACGCGGCAGCGATCACATAAACGGCCCGCCAGCCGGCATGGCCCAGCACACCCGACGCCCCCTGGGCAATCACCCCGCTGACTGTGCGAGCGAGCAGGATGCCCACAAGCAACCCGCTCATCACGCGGCCCACGACCCGGCCGCGCTCCGCCTCGTCCGCCAGGCTGGCCGCGAACGGGATCAGCACTTGCGCGACGACCGACGTCAGTCCAATAAGCAGTGATGCCGCCGCGAGCATGGCAATCGAGGAGGCGGCTGCAGCCAGGAGGAGCGCGAGGGCCGTCTCGCACAGCACGCCCACGACCAGCCGACGGCGGTCCAGCAGGTCGCCGAGCGGGACGATAAAGGCGAGGCCGAGCGCATACCCCGCCTGCGTCAGCGTCGCCACCCCTCCCACCGTCCCGCTGCTGCTCCGAAACGCCGTGGCGATCGTGTTGAGCAACGGCTGGGCATAGTAGAGATTGGCGACGACGAGGCCGCAGGCCACGGCAAAGACCCAGACCAGGCACGGTGAAAGGCTGCCCTTCTCAGTCGATGTCATTGATGGCGCGGCCCGCGACACCCCGTCCCGTTCGGTCGCTACTGACATGCGCGTCGCCCTCTCACGCGCGGCGACGCAGGCGTGGATCGGTCAAGGCCGCCGGCTGATAGCCGGCATCGACCGGATTGACGTTTGTCCCCGGCGGCACAATCGCGTCGATGCGGTCCAGCGTGGCCGCGTCAAGCGTGACCTCCACCGTTTTGAGCTGCGACTCCAGGTGTTCCATTGTACGCGGCCCGATGATGGGGGCCGTCACCGCCGGGTGCGCCAGCACGAAGGCCAGGGCCAGCTCAACCATGCTTAACCCCGCCTCGTCGGCCACCTCGGTCAGCTTGTCAACCGCCTCCAGCTTGCGCTGGTTGCCTGGGTCGGACATATCGTAGCGGGCCGGGAGACGCTGCGGCCGCCGGCTGGAGTTGTCCTTGCCGGAGCCGAAGCGGCCCGAGAGCCAGCCACCCGCGAGGGGACTCCAGGGGATCACGCCCATCCCGTACTCCTGACAGACCGGCAGCACGTCGGTCTCGATGCCCCGCACCAGGATCGAGTAGGGTGGCTGCTCGGTCAGGAAACGCTCGCGTCCGCGTTTTTCAGCCACCCACTGCGCCTGCACGATTTCGTAGGCCGGGAAGGTCGAGCTGCCAAAGTAGCGGATCTTGCCGGCGCGCACCAGATCGGTCAGCGCGCCGAGGGTCTCGTCGATATCCGTGTCCGGGGCCGGCCGGTGGATCTGATAAAGGTCGATCCAGTCGGTGCCAAGGCGGCGCAGGCTGTTCTCGCACTCCGTGATGATCCAGCGGCGGGAGTTGCCCTGAGCGTTGGGATCGTCACCCATCGCGCCATGCACCTTGGTCGCCAGGACCACATTGTCGCGCTTGCCCCCGGCGAGCGCCTTGCCGACAATCTCCTCCGACTCGCCGTTCGAGTACACGTCGGCCGTGTCGATAAAGTTGATGCCGGCGTCCAGGGCGCGGTGGATGATGCGGATGGATTCTCCGTGGTCGGCCGTTCCCCACTGCCCAAACATCATTGCCCCGAGACACAGGGGGCTGACTTTCACTCCGGTGCGGCCGAGCGTCCGATACTCCATGATAGCTGTTGGTCCTTTCATTGTCCTTCCCAGGGCGCGGCGGCAACAGCGCGAGACCCTGGGGTTGTCAGAGGAGGCAGGTGCGGCGAACCGCATCTGCCGCTCTTTACTGCATGGGTCGGACCACGGTCGTGGTGGTGGACTTTGCCGCGTGGTTGGGCGCATCCGCGTCGGTCGATGTGCGGATGGAGCGGCGCCCGGCCCACGGGGCGCCCTATACGGCGGGCACCCGCTGGCCTGCGCCGCCGCCGTGGCCACCATCGAAACGTACCGCGACGAAGGGGTGATCGAACACGCCCGACGCATGGGCGAACTCGTGCGGCCTCTGCTGGAGGAGTTGGCGAACCGCCATCCCAGCATCGGCGAAGTACGCGGCCTGGGCCTGTTCTGGGGCCTGGAGCTAGTGAAGGACCGCGCCACGCGCGAGCCGCTCGTGCCCTTCAACGCGTCGGGTCCCGCGTTGGCGCCGATTAGCGCGATGCAGAAGCGCGCCATGGAGCGCGGACTGTTCCTGTTCGCGCACTGGAACGTCGTCGTCATCGCGCCGCCCGATCACCGAGGGCGAGTTGCGCGAGGGACTGGACATCCTCGACGCGTGCCCCGACTATCGCAGATGCCGCTGTCGCGACATAGGCGCGTCCTTATCCCCGGCGGATATGGACACACACGCTGTGTGCATAAGGCAGCAACGGGATGCGCGGCGCATGACCCTTCCATCGTAGTGGTGCGGGTATGAGCGTTGCGTGCATCATTGGACGCTATTGTCGTCGTCGTGCGGCGCAACTACTTCATGACCGCTCAAGCAGGCATGCCGTCGGTCGTTCAGCGCGCGTTAACCTACCCCCGATGCACGGGATAGCTAACAGTCACATTGAGAGCAGTGCCCGATCATGGTTTCCCGCCCTTGCGTGTCTCGACACCATAATGACTGCCCGTTCAGATCGCATATCCATACAGCAAGACGTATTGGGAATGCACGAGTAGCATAAGCAGGGCGGCATCGGGATAAGGGTGACCTGCCTTGGCGATGGCAGGAAACGACCGTCAGCGATGCGCGCATATCTGTCATCGCGCTGCCGGTGGGAACCAATGTCATTCGTCGGGATGGGCTTTTTTGCCAGGACAGCCCCGTTTGCGCCTGATTATGCTGCTATCAGTGTGTCTGGCTAGTGCTGTTTCAGAGGAGATAGTTTGATTAACGCCAGCCCCACGACGGTAGTCGTAGGGCAAATCACAGCGATTGCGGTCGGGCGAGGCGTGCGCCAAATCAAACTATGTCTCCTGATCTTGCACTAGCCAGATGACTGTGGGTTCGTGTGTCGGCTATCGCACCATGCTCATCATGTCCGCGCGGGTAGGCATAGAGGGTTGCGCCCCACTTTGGTCACCGCGTATGCCCCCGCTGCAAGCCCCACTGAATGGCCTCATTGAGCGGACGCCCCTCCGCCAAGGCGACAGCGAGAGCGCCATTAAAGGCGTCACCGGCCGCGACCGTATCGGTGGCCGCCACGGGAACCGGATCCCAGAACTGTCCATCCCGCCCATCGTCCCAATACACCCCCTTATCACTCATCTTGATGAGCGCCCCACGAGCGCCACGCTCTATGAGGACACGCGCGGCACGCCGCACCCCTTCGGGGCTATCGGTAGGGATACCAGTGAGCACTGCAGCTTCCGTTTCATTGGGCGTGATGATATCGGTCGCGACATACACCTCGGGTGGGAGCGCGCGCGCCGGCGCCGGGTCGAGGATAAGCGGGACCCCGTGCCGCCGCGCGACCCGCGCGGCAGCCATCACGGCGTCCAGAGGGACTTCGAGTTGGACTAACAGGACACGCGCATCCTCCAGCGCACTATCCAGACGCGTCACGTCGTCCTCGCCCATCTCACCATTGGCCCCTGGCACGACGATGATCGTATTTTCGCCCCCCTCATCGACGGTGATCAGCGCTACCCCAGACGGACGGCCCGTGCTTGTGGCAACGGCGCTCACGTCAACCCCATCGACGCGCAAGCCCTCGCGCAATGTACGTCCGAACACATCATCGCCCAGACGTCCGATAAGGCGGGTGGTCGCGCCAAGTCGCGCACAGGCGACAGCCTGATTGGCTCCCTTCCCCCCAGGAGATGTGAGGAAGGTCACCCCCGTCAATGTTTCGCCAAGCGCGGGCAAACGGGGCGTGCGTACCACTAAATCCATGTTGATGCTGCCGAAGACAACGATCGCCATCCGTCCTCCTCCCGTCCGTGCCGCCTCGTTCGCCCCATCGGGGAGCGCCACTGCTCTCTGCTCCCCCTATTGTCGGACGGTTTGTGCCGGGCGCGGGTACGCGCTTCTCTACTATTTGGCGCCGCGGGGCGCGCGCACAATGCGCGGGTCCATGAAGATATCATGGTCATCTGTGCTTGTGGACGAGAACTCGGAGACGATCGCCCCCTCGGCGCCACTCTGGAACCAATGCCAGGTGTTGGGAGGTATCGTATATTGCTCACCCGGACCCAACGTGATCTCGTGCCACACCGTATAGACCTCGTGGCGCCCGTCGGGCGCTTGGCAGGACGGGTGCGCCGTGGGCTCGCCATCGACATACAAGTACACGCGCCCACGGCGGCACCGAAACGTCTCTTGCTTGCCTGGGTTGTCACCGATGGGTGGATGGCGATGCTGCGGGCAGGTCTGTCCAGGCAATAACACCAACTCCTTGGCGCAGTAGCGATCGTTGTTGACGTAGACGACGAGCGCCAGCCCCTGGCGCTCGAACTCCCCCAGTCCCATGTCGGCTATCTCGATCGTGGCCTCTTCCTCTGCCGTGAGCACGATACCCGCCTCGTGCAGCAGCACGGCCACTTGCCGCCGTGCGTGTCCATCTGTCGCATCTATCATCGCTGTCACCTCTATTCCATCACGCTGATATGTCTCACACGGAGAGCGTCGCGCGCCGATTCAGATCATCGGCTACCTCGTCAGCGTGCGCCGCCCAAAGCAGGCCACGAACGCACAGCCGTAACACATCCGGCTGCGCCACAACGTCCGCGTGATGCCCCAATGAACAATAGAAGACGCGGCCATGACCATAGTACTTGGTCCATACAACCGGCATGTCTACCACACCGTTCACGACGTGCGGTCCATCGGCCATCGGAAAGCGCGTGGTCGCCAGCACCCGATTGGCAGGATCAGTGTGCATGTAGTACTGCTCAGACGTGACCTCGAAGTCGTGGGAGCCGCGTGTGATGACATGATCCGTGTCGGCGATATGCACGTTGTAGGTCACGCCGCCGTTACCAGGGTGGGCGACCCACTGCCCACCGGTCATGAAGTGGTACGCGGGCGCCGCGCGGAACGCGTCGCACATGCCCCCGTGACAGCCCGCCAGCCCTACGCCGTCCTCAACAGCCTGCAGTAACGGTCCCAATTGCGCGTCCAGGATCGTGCCCATCGTCCATGTCGGTACGATGACATCCATGGCGTGCAGCAGCGCGCTGTCTCGAAACGTATCGAGTGTGTCGGAGATCGTGACAGCGACGCCGTGGCGGCGCAGTTCCGCAGCGAAGATCGCCGCGACCTGCGCGGGCTCATGTCTATCCCAGCCACCCCAGACAATGAGCGCCTTCTTATCTCTGTTGTCTCGATCAGTCATGTGCCGTGTAACTCCCCTATCCGTGTGGCGCGCCACCTAGCGTAACGCCGCCTTGATCATGTCGATCTGCAGGCGCACATCCTCTAGCCCCTCGCGGCCCGGTGTCTCCGGTTCGCGCCCCTCCGTGACACACTCATAGAAGTGCTGCAACTCGCGCCGGAAGGACTCTTCATAGGACGCCGTGATGGTGCGCTGGACCAGCGCATCGTCCTCCATGTCGGTCGTCTGCACCAACGTCGGAGCATATTTCACGTACGGGCTGGGAAAGCGGATATGCACCGTACCGTGCATCCCGAAAGCCGCCAACTCCTCGTCAAACTCCTTCTTGCGCGTGGACCCGATCTCGAAGACGCAGCGGCACTCCTCGCCATAGTCCAGCGTGGACAGGATGTAGCCGCCGTCCTGCCAGATCTCCGTGTGCGTCACGGCGGTGGGGCCGCCGAAGGCTCCACGTAGAATCGTAATGTCGTGCGAGGAGAGGCCACCGAGCAGATTGTACGCCCGATACACGGCGTCGGGATGGCCGGCGCCGAGGGCGACCTCGCAGCGGCGACGGATGTCCGCAGCCAGCGCCGACCCTGTCCGCGCCTCCAGCTCCGGGTCGCGGACGGTGGTGGTCATGTCCTTGACGTAGGCGGCATTGGGTCCGTTGAGGTCATGCACGCGGATCAGCCGCACGTCGCGCATCGCGCGCATGAGCGCGCGGCCGTAGAGGTAACCGGGGTCGTAGCGCTTCATGTACCCCACCATCAGCGTCACGCCGGCAGCCTCGGCCGCGTCGACCATGGCCTGGGCCTCGTCCAGGTTGAGCGCCATCGGTTTCTCCACCAGCACATGCTTGCCGGCACGGGCGGCGGCAAGCGTGGGATCGCTGTGTATGGGGGTGGCGACGACGACGGCGTCGATATCAGCCTGGTCGATCAGCGCCTGGTAATCGGTGAACCGCTGTGCGACCCCGAAACGCTCGCCCACGTACTCCGTCACGCGCGGCGACACGTCACACACCGCGGTCACCCGGAATCCGGGCAACTCGGTGAGGAACGGGAGGTGCATCCACTGGGCAATCTCCCCACATCCGATCACGCCGACGTTCACAATCCTCATCAAGCCCCCTTTCATCGAAAACAGACAACAGATGTTAGCACAGTGGGACCGCTACTGCTCACCGCGCGTGAGCAAGACGATGCTATACAGTGGCGCGTCGCGCAGGACCACACGATGGACACCACCAGCGATGACCAGGGATGCCCGCGCCACATCGCCTGGGCTGTAGACCTCGACGCTGTCAAAATCCTCCGGCAGCCGCAGGTCGAGCATCACCTCCGGTAGCGGAGGCACCCGGTCTTGGCTCTCATCGTACGCGTAACGGATCAGGTGAATCGCGGCCCCATCCTGGACACGCTGGACGTTGATGGCCATGTCGCGCCCACCCTCACTGCGTACCTGCGGCTCTCCCGGCACGTCCCGCAAGCGGAATACGTCGTCAAGGCCCAGGGAAGTCATCCCCTCGTGCGCTGTAAGCGCCTGGCGCATTGACTCGTCGAGATTCGCGCCGAACTCGCCCAGAGCCCGCACACGCCCCCCTCTGTCGAGGTACGCCTGGATGACGCGCGCCTGCTGTGTCGTCAGGAAGCCGCAGGCCGGCAGGATCAGTGTGCGGTATTGTGCCAGGTCGTCGACCTCTAGCCTGTCAGGCCGCAGGTCCCCGTCGGGGAAGAAGAGGACGTCATAGGGCTGGAGTCCGTTGCTCAACTCCTCGCAGACCTGCCAGAATGGCACGGTCTCGCTACCGGAGACGTTGGAGCGGTTGTCGGCAAAGACATCGCGCCGGGCCACGAGTTGGGCGTTGCTCTCGATGCTGTAGACAACGGCGATCTCCGCGTAGGTGCGCCGGCTGAAGAGGCGCTCATGGTCGGCGAGGAACTGCTGGATTTCGACGCACAGCCCGTGCGGGGCGTAGAACGCGTCCTCCACCACGCTGCCCATCCACGCGCCGTAGGGCACGCTCATGTTCGCGCCCAGGGCGGCCGCCTCGTACAGCGATAGGCGAAATAGGTCATATCCCCGCCCATTCTGGAGCCGCTCCACCAGCTCGGACACCACCCCCCCATAGGGGTTTTCGACCACGACCACGGGCTTGTCACCCGCGAATCCCGCCACGTAGCGATACCATGCCGGCTGGCGGTACGCCGTGTTGCGCATCTCCGTAATGACCATGTCGACCTTGGGCTCCAATGGGTAGTAGTGGTCGAAGAGATTGAAGAAATTGCCTGAGACCAGCACGCTCCGTCCTTTACTGGCGGCGTACCCACGGGCATAGTCGGCCAGTTCACCGAAGTAGCGCGTGATGGCGCGCCGCTGGAAACGCAGGTAGTCCCAGAAGAGCGGGGTAGACTCACGCTCCGTCTTGAAGTCGTAGCCGCGTTCGAGCAGCCAGGCGCCGTAGTGGAAGGTGTCCAGGTCGACCCCCTCCAGCTCACGGGTCCGCTCTCCCTCGGGCAACGCGCCCAGGTAGGCGCGAAACCCCTTCATGCAGTCCTTGCAGAAGCAGCCTCCGTACTGCAGGCTGGTGATCGGTAACTCGGCCTCGTCCAACTGGACGCCGTCCACGCCGGCGTCAATCTGGATGCGGATGACCGCTTTCAGGTAGGCGCGCCAGACCGGGTTGTTGCGATCCATCGCGTAGCAGTAATGTGTGCGGTCGGGGCACTCCACCCAACGCGCATGGCACGGCTCGTCGTGGATATCGCGCGAGCAGCACTCGTCCAGCAGGTCCGTTACCCGCTCGCCGTCGCTGTTGACAAGACCCTCGGGGAAGTAGTGCTCGACGGGCTTCCACAACTTGGGATAGCGATTCTGCGAGAACTCGCGTAGGCCCAGCCAGGCCTGTTTGCCGGCGCCGCGTAGCTCGTTCAGCGCGAGGATCGTGTCCTCGGCCTCGTTCAGCTCAACGGGGAACTCCCACCCCTGCACCTCGAAGACGATGCCGAAAACCTTGATACCGCGTTCCCGACACGCCGCGATGAACTCGGCGTCGTTGACGAAGCCGTAGAAACGGAAGCGCGGGTCGATCGCGCCGAACGCTTCCTGCTCCAGATAGGGCAGCGCGATCGACCCGCCACCCAACGCCGACCACACCAGGGCGGTGGCCCGATACGCCGTCAAATCCTCGACCATGCGCAGCCGGCGCGGGGGCAGGCTGGGATGATAGCAGTGCTGGCGGGGGAACCAGGCGTCGAAGTAAACTCCTCGCTCCATGCTATTCTCCGATCACCGCACTAGCCGTCCCGACCGCCTCGCCGCGGTCCGGCTTGAGGAACGTAAAGTGGACTTCTGGCTCATCGTCCACTGCGCTGGCGTCGGTGGCGAAGAAGCCTTGAATGCGCCCCACGGCCTTGCGCCCCCAGCGCACCAGTTCGTCGCGATGCGCGAGATCATGTGCGGTCAACTGCCGCACCCAGTTAGTGGCTAGCTTGACATGCGTGAGCTCGTCGGCCTGCAGGTAGTCGGCCAGCTCGGCGATGCGTGTGTAGCCCCGCTCCGTGGCGTGCTCGCGCCACAGCCGCAACGTTTGCATCAGGTTGGCCTCGGCCCAGCTATTGGTCACGGTGATGCGCTTGAGCGGGTCCTCCTCGTTCTGCATCCACCACCACACCAGCGACCAGGGGCCGTAGCCGAGCGTACCTCCCAGTTCTTCCTCGACGGCCTTGGCCACGATCTCGATGTGTCGGGCCTCGTCCCACATCTGGTGGGCCAACTCCAGGCGCATCTCCCAGGGCAACGCAGGGAACTCGGCTAGCATCTTGCCCATGCGGTCGGTCGTCTCGACCTCTCCGTAGAGGAGTTGGTGGAACTTATGGCGGAAGCCCTCCCGCGACCACTCGTCCGCGGCGTTGTAGGCGGCGCGGAAGTCGTCGGGGTTGCCCGAGAACCAGAAGGGGTCCTCCACGACGGGGTGATCGAGCGGCAGGCACCGCTTGAGGTAGCGGTAGCCCGCCTTGCCACGCTTGCGCCGCTGCTGCCCCTTATCGTCTTCCTTCGTGCTGTGGAACGACAGCCAGTGCGACTCGATGCCCTGGCCCGTCACGCCACCGAAGGCGACCAGGCGCGCCTCCAGGTCCGCCTGGACCGCCAGCGCCCGTGTGCGGTCCTCCGGCGCCTGGGTCAGCGCATCGAGGACCGCCTGGCCCCAGGCGATGTGCGACTGGTCGACGCTGGCGAGTTGGCGCAGCAGACGCACGCTCGGCGTGTCGGTCAGCGGGTCGGTCGCGTCCGCATGGTAGACATAGGTGCTGACGAGATGCGGCTCGAGCACACGGTAGACGGCAACGAGCCGGTCGATCGTGGCGTCCAGGTTCCACACGTCCTCGCACAACCGCGCGAAGTCGTCGGTCGCGGGCTCCTCGCGGTCGCGCCCCGAGCGCAGTTGGTAGAGGCGCTCGCCGAGTAGGTCGGCAGCCTGCGCATGGTCGTAGACGTGGTAGCCAAAGGTGGCCTTGAAGGTGAGCTGTGGCGTGGTATGGGACCAGCCACCGATCATTTCCATCAGTTGCATTTCAAGATAACGGTAGTTGGCCAGCCGTTGCGCGTTCTCTTTGACGCTGAAGCGGCCGCCGAACTCCCGACGATCGACAACGGGCATTAGCTATCCTCTCTTGTTATCACGATGCTCTCGGCGAAGCGCGCGATGCTGGTATCGCCGCCACCGGTACCCTGCGGCAAGAGGACTACGACGTGCAGCGCACGGTCGATGGCCAGGGGCGCGCCATGCCACACGCCCTTGTGCAACGCCACCCCCTGCCCCTGCCGCACCCGAAAGACGCGGAAGCGATCCAGCTCCGGCGGGCGCTCTGGCTCATTGGGGTACTCCGCTGGCCCCACGTAGACGAGGCAGTCGCCTCCGGTCGGAATCAGCGCCTCGACGCCGCGCATGTGCCGCTCGGCCCAATCCACGCGCCACTCAGCCGGTTCGAGGCTCAGGTATCCGATGCCGTAGGGGCGCTCCGCCTCAGGCAGCAGAGACGTTTCGGCCCACCACTGCCAGCCAGGACCGTTGGCGTCAGTCGGTCGCGCCGGCTGCTCGATCACAACGCCAAACGGGGCAAAAGTGGTGGCGGTCAAGTCCTCTATCGGTCGTTGCATAGGGCGCCTCCTTGTCTTCGCTCAGTCTCCATGGACACCGCCAGCCAGGCTCGACACGGACGATGGCGTCGGAGTGACAGTGACCTCCTGGCAGGGGACGAGCCGCGGCGACCCGGCAAGGCCGGACGGGCGCTCCACCGCCTCCAGCAGGTTCACCAGCGTGTTCGCTACCCGCAGCTCCAGCGTATTGTCACCGGGGTGCACGAAGGGCGTTATCTCCACCTCGTACGGCGCCCACAGGCGCACCCCGGCGCGCTGCCCATTCACCACGACCTCGAGCACGTCGTCCGCCATCGCGGCATCCAGGAAGACCCGCCGGCCCGCGACGTCGGGGGGGATGTGCACGGTGCGGCGGTAGACGCCTCGGCCGGAGTAGTACGGGTAGCCCTGAGCTGTCCACGGGGCTGGCTGAACCGTTCGCCGTGGCGCCGCGATACTGTAGCCACCATCACTTCGACGGGTCAGGCTGAAGGCGCCCGTGATCTTGAGCAGATCCAGGAGACCATCGGTCGCGTTGGTCACGGTCAGACGCAGCGCCACCACGTTGGCGCCCTGTCGCACGAGGTCCGTGATGTCTACGGCGCGCATCTGGCCGTCGAGCGCGCTCCGCACCAGCGGCGCCGAGGCCGCCTGTCCATTGACGTAGAGGTCCCAGGCGGAACCGGCGAAGCCGTCGACGATCAGATCGGCCTTCGGTGGCACGTCATCGACCTGGAAGCCGATGCGGTACCAGACGTCAATCGGATAGGGAGCGTCGGGCTCGGCCGGCAATTGGTAGGACCACGCGCCCGGCGTCATGGGCAGCCAGCCACGCGTATCGGCGTCAGGCGCGGTATACGCCTCCCGTGGCGTTCCCGCTGATTCCGTCGTCGCCATCCAGGCGCCGATGACGAGCGCGTTGGCATCCTCCGCAACGAACTCCCACGCGCCGTCGAGCGTTATCGGTTCAACGCACGGGCCAACGTGAACCGTCAGGCGCTCGTGGTGACCATCGCGGTCCACCACGACATAGCCCTCGTCGGCGCGGGTATACCCGCGTATCTCCCCATCGTCTATCGCGTCGATCACGACGTTCGTGTCACTAATGCGCGCGGTGCGCGGCGCGGTTGCCAGTACGACAGCCGAGCCCGTCGGGGGCAAGGCCACATGGAACGCGGTCCGACCCTCTACCACGCGCGACGGCGCGATCGGCCGCTCCTCGCCTGTGGAGGGATCCCACAGCAGGGGTTCCACGACGCCCGTTACCGTCACCTCGGCCTCCTGCGCCAAGAAGGTGGCATTGACCAGGAAGTAGAGATCCTGCCCGTCCTTCACACGGTGGACGTAGAAGATGTCAGGGTTGTCAATCGTGACGTCGGGCGGAATCAGTCCCTCCAGCGCGCCGCACAGCGCCACGGCGACGACCGCGCGCTCGGCCTCTACCTCGGCTGTGATGTCTTCCCGCGCGCCATCGGCCTGGGCGCATAGGTAGCGGCTGGTATCACCCTCCGGCTCGATCACGAACTGGGCGCTCTCGGTGCGGCCCGGCGAGCCCAGACGCTGTTGCAGGCGTCGCGGCAGCTGGCGCGCCAGCGCATAGCCGCGCAGGAAGGCGGTCTTCCCGCCGCCCCCATGGGCGCGCTCGACCGTGTCGATGTCCGTGTGGGCGCGGAAGGTGTGTTGGCTGTCGCGCGGATCGACCCCGAAGAGGTCGGCGATACGATTTGAAATGTCAACCAACCCGTCGGGGCCGAAGGCGCGATCAGGCAGGAAAACCATACTGAGGACCCGGCCGCCCTGCCGCACGAACTGCTCCAGGCGCTCGACCGTGCCGAGTTTCACATGCGCCATCGGCGGCAGAATCAGGAGCTCGTAGGCCTCGTCCCGGATACGCACGGCGGCGCCGTCAAGCGCGGCTGCGACCAGCATGTCCTCATCGAGGTAGTCGAAATCATAGTGCAGGCGCAGTAACAGGTCGGTCAGGGCGTTGAAATCACCCTCGGTGCGATCGCCCAGGTCGTTGTGGCTCTGCGGCGTATAGGTGGCGAACATGGCGTTGATCGGCCAGATTACCGCCACCTTGGCGACGTGGCGGCCGCCCGACAACAGCTCGCTGATGCGGCTGATATAGTCCGAGAAATCACCGTAATAGTGCCACCAGGGATACTGGTAAAACATCGATGGCGGCCAGTCGCGCTTGCGGGGACCCTCTAGCGTGTAGTGGAACCCGTGCGGGTTGAGCAGGTTGACGCCCAGGACGTATTCCCAGTCAGCCACCCACTTCATACGTTGCATCGTGGCGTCCATGAAGAGACCGCCGAAGGACTCGCAGAGCAGCCGCGGACTGCCCAACTGGTGGGCGGCCGAACTCGCCACTTTGATGGCCACATGCTCATCCGGACGGTCGCGATTGCCGATGAAGGGATAGAGGTGGTCGACGCCGATGACGTCCAGGTGCGGGTAGTGTTTGAAGAGGTTGCCTTCCACACGGATCATCTTGCGCAACCACTCTTCGTACAGCAGATGGCCCGTGAACAGGACATCGTGGTCGCGGCACCACTGGTGAATCTGGCGGTAGTAGGCGTCGCTGTAGAAGTCAGTCAGAGTGGTGTAGAAGTCGTAGCGGACGCGGGCGCTATCGGGGCCGACGTCGAAGAAAAGGTCGGGCAGGCGCGGACGCAGGTTGTACCCGTTGCGCTCCTGGAAGCGGCGGAACAGGTCTTTCGTCCAGGGCACGATGGGGTTGTCTCCCCCCGTGACATAGTAGTGCATCGCCGGCTCGTCGGTGTAGAAGCCGAGCATCGGACGCGACAGCTTGGCCCCCACGGCCTCGGCATAGGGCTCGTACCCGATGCGCAGGAACTCCCGCGTGGCCTCGGGGTCGAGCGCGTCGATGTAGTAGTCGGCCCTCTTTTCCACGAGGTACATCAACCGCCAGTTGCCCGGCGGCGCTTCCCAGGGGATCACGTTCTCGAAGGAGAGGGTGGGCGTCAGGTCCACGACCCGGCCCTCGCTGCTCACGGCGAAGGCCGCCACCGGTGTGGAGCGCTCGAAATCAAGGTAGCGGCTGTCGGCGCCGGTCAGGTACGAGAACCACGGGCCACGCACGGGGAAATTGATGCACTCGAGATAGCGCTGGGCCAGGTCAGGGCGTTCGCGGAGCACGCGCCCATCGGCCGTGCCGCTTGGCCAGTTCATCTCGTCGTAGATCCAGGTCTGCAGGCCCAGCTTCTCGGCTTCGTCGACCGCGAACGCGATGCGGTCCAGATACTCCGGCCCGAGATACGGCATCTCCAATCCGTACCGCCCGTGCAAGATGATACCGGGCATCCCTTTGTCACGGAACTCGCGCAATTGGTAGCGCATCTCATCAGGGTCGAGTTCCCCGTTTAGGAACCAGAATGGCAGGATGCCATAGTCCCGCGGCGGACGACGAAAGCGGTCGCGCGCGGGTGGCCGATCCGGCCAGGGCGGTGACGGCATATGCTACTCCTTGTCTGTCGTGACGACTAATGGACTCGTTGGCGAGATAGACACGCCCACTCACGGTGTCCCGATCTGGACGGTCGACTTCACGAAGCCCGTGGGCTTGTCGTGCGCCACCGCGAACGCTTCCCCGATGTCCGGCAACGCGTAGCGATGCGTCACCAGCCCATCGAGTGTGAGGCGGCCAGCGGTGAGCAGGCGCATCCCGCGACGCATGCCGCGCATGATCGTGGCCTCCTCGCGGAAGTGTGCGTTCACGATCTGGAACGCCATGTAATTCCACTGGGCCAGCGGGATCTCCCGTCGCCCTCCCTGGTGGTAGCCCACGATCACCACCTTACCGCTCATCCGCGTGATGTCGCCGAGCGCGAGCAGCGGAGCCTGCGCGCCGGTCACCTCGAAGCTGGCGTCGGCGCCGCGGCCATCGGTCAACTCCTTCACCGCCTCCAGCAGCGACTCCGTCGCCGCGTTCACCACGTGGCTGGCGCCCAAGCAGCGGGCGCGCTCCAACGCGTCGGCCCTGGTATCGGCCACGATCAGGCGACGCGGACCCTGCAACGCGACCAACGTCTGCACGAGATTGCCCATGAAGCCGGCCCCGATAATTACCACGTCGTCCCCGAGGGAGATGTTGGCCAGGTCCACCGTATTGACGGCACAGGCGAGCGGTTCGGCCAGCGCCAGATCCAGGGGCACATCCCCGGCGGGCAGGCAATAGGCGGCCTTGACCGCGACGTACTCGGCGAAGCCCCGCCCGGTCACCCAGACGCCCACGGCGTCACCTGGCTTGACGGAGCGCACGTCCGCTCCCACCCGCTCCACGACGCCGCTCACCTCGTGGCCGGGAAAGCGCGGGAAGACCTCATCCCCGGCCGTACCGTCCCACATGTCCAATTCGGACGTGCAAACACCGCAATACGCCACACGGACCAGAACCTCGTCCGCCGCGGGGACCGGGACGGGTTCGTCGACCACCTCAAACACGCGCGGCGCGCGCAACTGTGCAATCTTCATCGTCGTCCCCTATCCTTTGACGGCGCCGGCCACGAGACCGCGCGTGAGAACGCGTTGAATCAGGAAGAAGAACACCAGCACCGGGAGCGTTGTCAGGGTACCGGCGGCCATGATATTGCCCCACTGCGTCGTGAACTGCTGGATGAAGCTGTACATGCCGAGCATGAGCGTGTACTTATCGTTGGACGCGATGAAGACGTAGGCGAAGAAGAACTCGTTCCATGCCATCAGGAACGCGTACACCGCCACGGTGGTGATGCCCGGTCCCGCCAGCGGGAGCATGATGCGCCACAGGATGCCCAACCGGCTCACCCCGTCGATCATGGCGGCCTCTTCGATCTCGCGCGGTATCCCGTCAAAATATCCCTTGAGCATCCACACCGAGAAGGCTAAGGCGAACGTCAGGTAGGTGACGAGGAGCGCCCACAACGTGTCGATCAGGTGGTAATTGGACAGGAGCAGGTAGAGGGGGATGGCCAGCATGACCCCGGGGAACATCTGGACCACAAGCAACGTGTTGCCGAACAGCGCGCGACCGTGGAAGCGCCAGCGCGACATGGCGTACCCGGCCAGGCTACCGATGACGATCGCCAGGATCGTGGTCGATCCGGACACGATGAGCGAGTTGAGGAACCAATGGGGGAACGCGGTCTGCGAGAGCACGAACGTAAAGTTGTCCAGCGTCGGGTGTTGCGGTAGCACGTTGACGCTGCTCAGGATTTCAGCCTGGGTCTTAAAGGAGCTGCTGATGGCCCAGGCCAGGGGCGCGAGGGAAAACGCGGACAGGACGAGAAGCAAGGCATGCGTGACCCCTTTAAGGACGACGCGGTCCCAGTGGATCTTGTGTCGATGTGTCCCCGCCCGCACCATCGATCCGCGTGCCGCACGCATGGTGCTGATGGTCGGACGCGGTGGCGACTGTGCCATGGATGTCCTTCCTCCTATTGATAGGCATTCTGACGCGCCTGCATGCGTAGAGAGACAGCGCCCAGCGCCAGCATCAGGATCATCGAGATCACCGCGAGGGTCGTTCCATACCCGATGTCAAAGTGCTGGAACGCTTCCTTATACGCCAGCAGGATCAGTGGCGTCGTGGCATTGGCCGGGCCACCGCCCGTGAGCACGAAAGGAAGGCCGAAGTTGTTGAACGTCCAGATGGCCTGGAGGAGCGTGGCGATGATGCTGACCGGCAGGATCAACGGAAAGGTGATATAGCGGAACGTCTGCCAGCGCGTGGCGCCATCCATCGCCGCCGCTTCATTCACATCGCCTGAGATACTGGACAGCGCGGCCAGGACCGTGATCATCAGAAACGGATACTGCTGCCATGTGCCCACGACGATGACCGAGAGCAGGGCAAGGTTCGGATCCGCGAGCCACAGGATGGGCGCCTTGATGATGTGGAGCTGCAGCAGAATCTGATTGATGATGCCCGTCTGATCATTGAGCATCCATTGCCAGCTAATGAAGGACACCACGAACGGCACCACCCAGGGGACCAGGATGACCGCACGGTAGACGCCGCTCAGACGCATCTTTTGATTGAGCAAAACGCCGGCCAGGAGCCCAAGGGCATAGCTCAGGCCCACAATCCCCACGACCATGATGACCGACGTCTTGAGGGAGACCCAGACATCGTAATCGTGGAAGGCCTGGACAAAGTTACCCAGGCCCACGAAGTGCGTCAGCCAGGGGAGCACCCTGCTGTGGAAGTACAGCGATTCCTTCAAGCCGGTGACGAGGGGGATGAACTCGATGGCCAGGAGGAACAGCAGCGCCGGCAAAATGAGCGCGTACGCCAGGCCGTTGAGACGCCAGTAGCGGCGCAGGCGGTGCGCGGCCAACACCTGCGGTGTCGGCCGCGGGGTCGTATCGACGGTTGTTTGCATAAACGGGCCACCTTTCGCGGAGGAGAGCGCCGAGCGGGAAGAGGACACCATGTCCGGTTCCCGCTCGGCACTCGCGGCCGTCGTTATGGTGTACTAATGCTGCTTCTGGAAAAGCGGGGCCAGCTTGGTTTGCGCATCCTGGAGCGCCTGCTGCGGCGTACGGGCACCGACGAGCACCGGATTCACGATAGTATCGGCGATACCGGTGCCAATGGTGGCGATGCCGACGGCGGCCTCGTTATTGGGATACCAGTAGTCGATACCGTGCTGGACCACCTGCTTGACCAGGGTCGCGGTCAACTCGTTCGACTGGTAGACCGGATCATTTTGGAGAGACTTGTACACCGGCCACTTGTTCCCCGGATCGGACTCGTACAGCTTGCGGAGGTTATCCTTCTGCATCATAAATTTGAGGAAGGCCTTGGCTTCCGCGGGATGCTTGGTCTGCTTGTAGATCATCCAGGGGTTGGCAAAAGACACGCAGTGCTGCGCCGCGACGCCGCCGGGGCCGATCAGCACCGGCAGCACACCCATGTTCTGCAAGACCATGCGCCCGGTCGTCTTCACCCCGCCCTTCGCCGCCGAGCTGTCCTTCAGGTCGCCGATGAACCAACCGCCGCCGAAGGCCATCGCCGCCTTGCCCTGGTCGAAGGCCTTCTCCGTGTCGCCCATGGTCCAGGCCGGCGTGCCTTTCGCCGCATAGGCGGACAGTTGCTTCTCGAACTCGAGCGCCTTGAGCTGCTGGGGCGTATTGAAGGTGGGGTTGCCCTTGGCATCGGCCAAGCCGCCACCCGCCTGCAGGACCAGGGTCATATAGAACTGGTCCGTGTCGTAGCTGCCCTGCTTGCCCGGTATGGCGATGCCGATGATCCCTTTGCTGGGATTGTTCAGCTTCTTGGCCGCGGCCAGGAGTTGCTGCCAGGTCGTCGGCACGGCGATCCCGGCCTTGCGAAACAGGTCCTTGCGATAGAAGATGGCCCGCTGGTCGAACTGCCACGTAATGCCGAGGTCCTGCCCGTTCAACTCCCACTTCTTATACGCCCACGGCACCATGTCCTTGAACGTGCCGTCCTTCTGCCACTGGGCGTAGAGATCGTTGATCGCCAGGGTCTGGCCTTGCGCGTTCATGGTGAACGGGATACCGGAGTCGCCCCCGCCAATATCGGGTGGAGAGCCCGCTTGAACGGCGGAGAGCAGCTTTTGCGTGTAGTCACCCCAACTCAATTGTTGGTATTTCACGACGACGCCGGGGTGGCTCTTGTTGAACGCGGCCACATTGGCTTTGACCTGATTGGTGAATGGAGTTCCACCCCACTGCATATCCCAGAAGTTGAGCGTCACGGGGGCCTGGGCATGGGTAGCCGTGGTTGCCGCCGATGAGGCGAAGCTGCTCCCGATGACGACCGTCAGGAGAGCCGGGGCGGCGAGAAGCGAGAGCAGTTTGCGTTTGCGCACATGCATAGTCACGAGTCCTCCTCAAAAGGGCCTAAAGGTGAGTACGTCAGGCGTCGAGGGCCCGACACTGGCTTATTCCGTCGGATAGGCTGAACCTACGAACAACCACCTCCTTTCAGCGGGCTGTATAAACCCAGGGGCCGTGCGGGCCCCGGGCCGTCGCGGAACGCAGGCGACGCAGGGGTGGGGAAAACGGTGTGTGGCTCCTCCATGGCGTCCAGGGCAAGGAAGCTGTCTGCTATCTTGACACAAGACGGCCAGCATAAATTAGGCCAGTGAGACGGATTAGACATGGCCAGGATTAGCCCCCTCCAGTGACATCACGGACACTCTCACGCTCGATCAGATGGGTCGGGAGGGTGATGCGCGAGCACGGCTCACCCGGTTGCAGGATCCGGCTCAGCAGCAGACGAATGCTGGTCTGGCCCAACTCCGCGACGGGCTGAGCGATCGTGGTGAGCGCAGGCATGGTGGCCGAGGACTGTACGATGTTGTCGAAACCGATGAGAGAGACGGCGTCGGGGACCGGTAGATGCGCACGGCGTAAGGCCGTGAGGGCGCCGATAGCCATGACGTCGTTGAACACGAACACGGCCGTCAGCCCCAAGTCGCGTCGCAAGAGCTCGCCCATGGCCTCTTCGCCACCGGCATAACGCTCATTGCCGCGTACGACGGCCGTGGGTGGAAGCGCGATGCCCGCCTCGGCGAGCGCGCGTCGAAAACCAATCACGCGACCGCTGCTGGGCGTCTCATCGTTGATGCCCGTGATACAGGCGATACGTCGATGTCCCCGTTGTACGAGATACTGCCCGGCCAAGTAACCACCGTCGTCGTTTGCCACCAGCACCTGGTCGACGGGCAAATCAGGAACATCACGGTCGACGACGACGACGGGGATACCGGCCGCAAGGACGTGCTCCAGGGGCTCCCGTTGCGCGACCGAGGAAACCAACAGCACACCGTCAACCCTCTTGGAGAGGAGAACCTCCAGATAGGCCGCCTGCTTCGCGTCAGAAAGGTCCGAGTTGCACAGGATGACGCTGTAGCCCTCGGCGAAGCCCCCATCTTCGATCACGCGGGCCACCTCCGCGAAGAAGGGGTTTGAATTATCGGGCACGAGCAATCCGACCGTGCGCGTCTCCTGGCGACGCAAGCTGCGCGCTAGCAGGTTGGGTCGGTAGCCGAGTTGGGCGATAGCGCGGCGCACACGCTCCTCCGTCTCCGGCTCCACAAAACGGGTATCGTTGATCACATGGGACACCGTGGTCGTGGACACGTTTGCGTGGCCGGCCACCTCGCGGATCGTGATACCCATGCCTTTCTCCACCTTACGCAAGTGTTCCTCCACCCTATGCAAGCGTTTGCGTCATCAGTTGCGCAAACGCTTGCTCCACTCTACCAACCCGGCTCGTATGATGTCAAGTCCGTATTTATAATGGCCACCCGCGCGTTGCGATGAGCATCTGCCGTGCGTTCATTGCAACGCGGCCTGCCATGGCGTGTCAAAGGTTCGTACACGGTCGACGCGGGGGGATAGGGGATACACGTGGAAGATTGCCAACGTTAGCTAGTCATCGTCCGGGCTTGACGGTTCTTGGGCACTCTTGCTGACGCCTTTTCCGCTATCGTCACCTGAGATGGGCGAGGCCGCCATCGACGGCGGCCGAACGGGACGGTTGGCGGCGTTCGCACTCACCCCTGGCGCCCTGGCGCTATAGCCGCGCAAGCCGTGCGGACGGCCTCATCGAGAGTGCCTAAGTGCCTATAAATCGCCAAGCCCGGACGATGACAGTCGGCTTATGATCACCACGCCTCGCCAGATGATCGGGAGTCTCCCGCGACGTTGGTGAATCAATTGAGCGTCATGTGCCTGTACAGAAAAGGTTGAAGGTAGGAGGCCGGCAGCGTCGCCTCGAGGAAGGTCTTTTGTGTCGCCATCTCGGGGGAGAGCCCGACCTCAATGGCGAGGTGTGTTGGCCACGCTATGGCGCCCCTGCTCATCAGTCACGTCAGGCCGATGGGCCGCGTGGCTGACGCCTGTGAATTCCAGGCAACGCGCAGGACGCCAAGGTAATCCTGACGCCGCCGGCATCATAGCCTGATCCTTCTCTGTACCGGCGAAGCAATGTGCGGCTCAACGTCCTACACGATCCGTGCCCGTGCTTACCGCACGACGCCGAGTAATTGGCCGTCGTCGCACTCGAGCGGCTTGCAGGAGGCGGGATGCGTGCGAAAGACCTGAATGCGGTAGACACGGCCAGCGCCCCACCGTACACCGGCCGGAACGGGTAGCAGGTGGGCAATGAGTGGTAAGTGGGACAAGACGCCAAACGCAGAGTCCACGGGAGGGGGGCGCAGCACTAGGAGAGGTTGCGAGCCAGGTACCCGAACTCCCGTGGGGCGCAGGATGAGATGAAGGACGGCCCCCTGCGGCGCCAGGGACTGAATCTGGCGGTCGGAGAGGCAGGCGCTCACGACAGAGCAGTCAGCGGGAAGCCACCAGACCACGCCTCTATGGGGTCGCAACGCATAGGCGATAGTAATGTGCCCTTGCACCAGCACACGGCGTCCTGTCCACGCCTTTGGATGGTGGGCCCGTCCCATTTGCACGGCAGCCGTGGTATAGACGGTGTCCTGGCCGGTACCGCGTACGGCGATCACAACGGCGATGACGGCGACACCGGCGACAACGCCGATAAGGACAGGGCGCATAGCGTTTCGTCTCCACGGCATCAGTGTACAATTCAGATCACCAGCGCTAGTACCAGCACTGGGCAACGTGGACAGGGGCACCCTAGCAAGTGACGAGCCGCATCCGGCAAGCTAAGGATGCCCGCGTCTCGTCCACGCGAGCGTCTGACGTTGTCGCGTGGACTCTTCATCCGTAGTATGACCGATCTTAACCTGCCGTGGCCAGACCTGTCTCATGACATCAGGTTTTGCGCCATTCTCGACGCCAAAATGACCCAAAAACCCTCGTTTGAGCGTGATTCACCCGTCTTTAGAGCCTGTAGAGTGTCACTTTGTTCGCTTTGTGGATCTCAGGCATCTCGATGAGGCCTTTTCCACTGTCGTCACCTGAGATGGGCGAGGCCGCCATCGGCATCGTCCAGACGGGCTGGTTGGCGGCGTTCGCTCTCACCCGCAGCATCCTGTCATGATAGCGTCGTAAGCCGCGGGACCGGCCTCTTCGAGAGTCTTATGAACCAACAACCGAGCAAGATGACAATAGGGATACACCCTCCCTCGACTAACAGCGTGCTCAACGCCCTCCGTCGGGTACCGGTGATCGGGCCATTCCTAACCTGCCACCGCGACGGTACCTGGGCATGTCAAGGCGGTGTATCGGATCCACATCTTTGGCCGTGGCCAGTCGAACCGCGCGTTACGCGGCGCATGGTACGACGAGGCTCTTTTACACCGGGATCGTTGTATAATTTTTGCAACAGTACCACGAGGTGCGCGATGCGACTCTTGCACGCGATCAGCGACGATGAGATGGTTGCCGTCTTCCTCCAGACCGAAGTGACCTCGACGCGCTTTGGTCCCATCATTCTCACCATCCTGCGTCATGATGGACGAGACCGGCAGATCATCGACCAGCCCGACCTGTCTGCTGCGGACGACAACGTGTATCGGCGCCATGTGCTCGGCGCCTATCGTGGCTATCGGCGGGATGCCGACGTGTTCACCCACGTTCCTGATGACGTGCGCTGGTACCGCGCTTTGGCTACGCAGGCGGAATTGGCGTGGGTGCGTTACCTCAACGACGCGTATTGGAACGAACTGTCTGGTGGGTCGCGCCTAGCCACTGATGCCGTCGCCCGTATCAAACAAGGGGTGGAGCCCTATGGGGTTAGTAACGCGGGGCTTTGGTCCATGGCCAAAGCTCTCGCGGATGGGGTCTCATTTCCTCCATTGATTGTGATCGGCGAGGACGAACACGGCCCGCTCGTGCTGCTGGACGGTCATGCGCGCCTAACAGCGTACTTCTTGTGTCCCGATGACATGCCAGCGACGCTGTCCATTATCGTCGGGTATGCCAAAGGCATAGTGAAATTGTAGATGACCGTGAAAGGGGACGCTATGAGCTTGCACAGACCTGTGGTTGATGCCGTTCTAATCGGCGCTGGTAGTCGCGGTACCTTCGCCTATGGCACAACAGCGCTTGCCCATCCCGCGCATGTGCGTTTCGTCGCGGTGGCCGAGCCCGATCCGGAGCGGCGCGCTCGTTTCGCCAACCAACATGCGCTGCCGCCGGACCGCTGCTTCGCGTCGTGGGAGGACCTCCTTGCCGCCGGTCAACTGGCCCCGGCCCTGGTCTGCTGCACTCTTGACCGCCTGCACGTGGCGCCAACGGTGGCGGCTCTGGAGGCGGGTTACCACGTCTTGTTGGAGAAGCCCATGGCGGTGACGCCGGAGGATTGTGTGCGCCTCGTGCAGACGAGCGAACACGTCAACCGCGTGCTCATGATTTGCCATGTGCTGCGTTACACGTCGTTCTTTTCCACCCTGTACCCGCCGCCGATGACAGTGGCCATGGCGGCGGTGACAGTCGTCTCATGGAGGCGTTTGCGCGGGCTGTGCGGCGGGCAGACAATCAGGCGAACACTGAGGCGTTCACGTCCGCGCGTACCTCCGTCGAAAGCCACCTGTTGGCCTTCGCCGCCGAGCGCTCAAGGGGGACCGGTACCGTGATCGACATGGCGACCTACCGCGCCGAACTCGAAGGAGTGGCTAACCTGATATCACGCGCATCGTCATAAGAGCCGCTCCGGCATGTCTCCCCCACACATTGGCTCCTCGATGCCCGAAGCTGGCCGTCCTGGCCGTCATAGCAGGGGCCGGATGGGATGCGCCCCGACCGCATGCAGGCATCCAGTGTTGCCGCACACGAACCACCCGGGACTAAACGCTCTGGATGTCGAGGTCGAGACGCTGGCCGTCCCGCAGCGGCCAGCAGACATAGAGGCGCGTGTCCGACGCGGCATAACTGCCTTCCCGCAAGTCTGCCAGCCCGCTCACCCTGTCGAGTAGCTCGTCGTCAATCGCGACCGCGCGGAGGGACGCGTCTAGGGCCAGGCTGAGCGTGAAGCGTGGACACGCAAACGGCGCGGCAATGTCAAACGTTGTGGGCCTGTTCACCTCCGCGATGACCGTCTCCGCGATGGTTGTGATGCGCACCGTTGCAGCCGCGGCCGCGTACATGGCCAGATCGGAGCAGCGCGTCCAGATAATCCGGTCGCCGAAGTGCTCCTCGACGCGCCGCGCCACCTCACGTAGGCCGTGTAGTCCGCTGCGCGTACCATGGCTAAATAGCGTCTGCCAATGTGTGTGGAAGGCGCCGGGGCCGCCCGCCGCCAGCACATGCGCCAAGCGGCCACTCTGGCCATCGGCGCTAATCAACTCGTCTGGATGCGGCGTCCCGCCTGTCCAGACGTCACGACCGAAGTCCTGCGTGTCACAACACACGATGCTTACCACCGCTTCGGCCGCCTCGGGGCGAACGATCGGCAAACGCGGTGTGACATGGCGCGATGCGCCGTCCGCATGAAGGAAGTACCAGGTGAACGTCCGCCCGTTGACCTCCCGCTGCGCGGCGAGCAGCGCCTCGGCATACTCGCCCTCGACATCAACCCCAAAGTCCCAGGGGGACGTCATACCACAACAGGGAAGATCCACGTTGTTCAGGATCTCCAACGCGAGCGCGAGGTAAGGGCGCAACGTCTGGCGGTCCTGGCTGCGGCTCCAAACGTGCTCCGATACGGGGAGCAAGCATCCGGTGGTCAGATCAATCGCGTTCCAATGCGTGAGCACTTCGGGCGTGATATCCAGGACGGGAGCGATGCGGCTGCGGACGACATCGAGGAAGTAGCGGACATCGGCGTCAGTGAGACCCTGCACACTCTGGTCGGTTCCGTTGGGGCGTGCTGAGATGGTGCATTTTGACCGAAGAATCGTCGGATAAGACGGTTACGTCGGCCCGATTGAACCCTCAGTTCGGGGCATGGTTCATTTCAGGCGGCTAATGTGTTGACACTTCGCGCAGGGCGCGCGGGAAATTCAGCGGTCGTTGCTGGCCTGAGGCGGCCATAGCCCAAGGCGTCGAGCCAGTGCGGGGCAGGCAAG
>JAABUR0100002770.1_pt1 | contig 25949 bp, 30 predicted proteins | sample 5560091 | NCBI WGS metagenome assembly JAABUR01 (sample SAMN10711879, study PRJNA513375) | rock metagenome | isolation source: Antarctica rocks | place: Antarctica: Victoria Land, University Valley sud
ACGAGCGCCGGTGCGTTGCTGATGCTCCTCGTGGCAGTCGTGCTCGGAGTGTCGTCCGCCGCCCCTGAGGACACTCGACCGCCTGTGTAACGGTTAGCTGTGTAACGGTCAGCTGTGTAACGGTCAGCTGTGTAACGGTCAGACCGTCGGGCGCCAGGGCGCCAGCAGGTCGGCTGCCCGGCCAGCAAGCGCCCGCTGCCACGTCGGCCCGAAGCTGATCCTGCCGACGCCGAGACCGGCCAAGTTCGCGAGATCGTCCCGGTCGGGTCGCGCCAGGGCGTTCAGCGGCAGGCTCAGGTCCGACGTCAGCCTGCCCCAGGTGGCGTCGTCGTGGAGCCCGACCGGATACAGCACATCGGCGCCTGATGCAGCCGTCGCCTGCAAGCGCTCGATCGCACGGTCGAGCCGGTCCGTATCCGGACCTATCGCGTGCAGCAGGATGTCCGTACGTGCGTTCACGACGACATGCACGGAAGCGTCGTCGGCGGCGGCGCGGATCGCGCCGATGAAGTCGGCATGCTCCTGCGTGCTGCGCAAACGACCGCCCTCGCTGTGCACGGTGTCCTCGAGGTTGAGACCTACCGCGCCGGCCTCGAGCAGCCCCTCGATGATCCGGGTAGGTTCGGCGCCGTAGCCCGCCTCCAGGTCCGCGGAGACAGGTACGTCGACCGCGCCGGTGATGAGTGCGACCCTGGCCAGCATCTCGTCAAGCGTCAGGTCCTCGCTGTCGGCGCGCCCCAGCGAGGACGCAACGGGATGGCTGCCCACGGTCAGGGCCGCAAAGCCCTGCTCGGCCGCGATCGACGCGGACCACGGGTCCCAGACCGTCGTAGGACGACCGGCCGTCCCGGTCGGTGCAGGTCGAGCAGGACTCGTGCCTGAGTGGACAACGCCATGAGTACCTCGTGTGGGCTGGACTAGCCGGGCACCTCGAACCTAGCGCCGCGCGTGCCAAGATGTGGCGGTGCCCGTGGTCAGCGCCGAAGTCCTGGTCGAGGCGACCCCTGCGACCGCGTTCGCCGTGTCGCAGACGACCGGGGAGACCCGGCTGCGCTGGGATCCGTTCATCCGGCACCAGCACCTCATGGACGGCGCCGAACGCCCCGCCAAGGGGGTGCGTACCTTCACCCGGTCGCGGCACGGCTTCGCGATGGTGAGCCGCTACGTGTCGTATGTGCCCGGCAGCAACGTGGGGATGACGATGGAGTCCGGTCCTTGGTTCTTCGACGTCTTCGGTGGCGGTTGGCGCTTCACGGCGCACGACGGGGGGACGAAGGCGGTCTGGAAGTACAACTTCAGCGTGCGACCGGCCTGGCTGCGGCCGGTCGCGCATCCGCTCGGGAGCTGGCTGCTCGGGCGCGACATCCGCCGCCGGATCGCCGCGTTCGCGGCGGCCTGCTCCGACCCGGTCGTCCTCGCGGCGGTGGCGCAGCAGCACGACAGCTGAGCGTCGGCGGCGAGACCCGCCGCCACCGCCGCGCTGCCTGGCCCGACGCACGGCGGTCTCAGCGAGGACCCAGAAGCGGAGCTGGCCGCTTTGTTGGCGAGGCTGGTGAGGGGACCCGCTCCACCGGCTCGACGCGGGTAGCCTCGGTCCACGAGAGCAAGGAGCACCGATGGACGCCCACGGATGGGACGAGCGCTACCGCAACGACGACCTGGTGTGGGGCATCGAGCCGAACCAGTTCGTGCGGCGGCAGTGTGAGTCGTTCCCGCCGGGCTCAGCGCTCGATCTCGCCTGCGGCGAAGGGCGTAATGCCCTGTGGCTGGCCCAGCTCGGCTGGCAGGTGCTCGGCATCGACTACTCCCCCGTTGCGATCGCGCGGGCGGAGGCGCTGACGGCGGGGCAGCCGTACGACGTCGCGATCCGGCTCAGCTGGCGGGTGGCCGACGTGACAACGGTCCCGGTCAAGGAGGAGTCGGTCGACCTCGCCCTGCTCAGCTACGTGCACCTCCCGCCGGAGCAGCGCGCCGCGCTGATGCTGAAGGCGGCGCGGTCGGTGCGCCCGCAGGGTCGGCTGATCGTGGTCGGCCACGACCGGCGCAACCTGCGTGAGGGCGTCTCGGGTCCACAGGACGAGTCGTTGCTCTACGACCCCGAGGAGCTCAGCGAACTGCTCGGGGCGCTTGCAGGAGTGTCCGTGGAGCTGGCAGCGACGGTCGAGCGCCCCACCGACCAGGGCGTAGCGCTCGACACCTTGGTACGTGCCCGCCGCAGCTGAGCAGACCCGGCACAGCGAGAGGCTCAGCCGCGCGACGACCGCCACGCCCGCCAACCGATCCTCATCAGCGGCAGCTGGAGCGGCAGCCGGACGATGGCTGCCACCTTGGCGGGGGTCGAGCGGTGCCGACAGACGTCGACGGCCATCTGCACGTTGGCCGGCAGCACCGCGGCCAGCAGGGCGGCACTCGCGATTCCCGCGGCGCCGCGGCTGCGCGGGTGGGCGAGCCCCGCTGCGCAGACGAGCTCGGCGGCCCCGCTGACGTAGACGAGCCCGCGTCGTGCGGGCAGTGCCCGCGGCACGATGGCCTCGAACCGCCGGGGCGCCACGAAGTGCACGATGCCGCTCGTGACGAACAGCCCCGCCAGCAGCCAGACTCCGCGCGTGGCCGGCACCATGACGCCTACGCCTTCTCGACCGACACGCTGAGGATGCTGATGGGCTGGGCGGGAGTGCCGTCGCCGGCCCCGCCGTCGACGCCCTTGTCGGCGATGGACTGCACGATGTCGAGGCCCTTGGTCACCGTGCCGAAGATCGTGTAGCCGCCGCCTTCGACCGGCAGCATCGTGTCTTGGTACACGATGAAGAACTGGCTGCCGTTGCTGTTGGGGTCGGAGCTGCGGGCCATCGCCAAGGTGCCGGTGGGGTACGCACCGTCCTCAGGAGCGTTCTCGATCCCGTACCCGTAGCCAGGCCCTCCGCTACCGGTCCCGGTGGGATCGCCGCACTGGAGCACGTAGATCCCTTCGGTGGTCAGCCGGTGGCAGGGGGTGTCGTCGTAGAAGCCGTCCTCGCTGAGCTGGAGGAAGGACGCGACCGTCTGCGGTGCTTTTGCGCCGTCCAGCTCGAGCTCGATGTCACCGCAGTTCGTGGAGATGGTGGCGACCCAGGTCGCGTCCTCGGCCACCGACGGGTCCGGCGCTGCAGGGTACGACGCCGGCGACGCGGGCGGTGCCGGAGCCTCGGAGCACTCACCGGGTGCGAGCGACTCCTGGGTGACAGTTGGCGATCCTGACCCGGCGGCGTCCGAGCTGTCCCCGGAGTCGCGGACCATGATGCCTATGACCACGATCGCGAGGACGCACAGGACGGCAACCACCGCGATGACGACCTGGGTGCTTCGGGGGGTGGCTTGCTGACTTGTCGCCGGGTTGGTGGGCCGCCTGGAGTTGGACATGCGGGACACCTTATGCAACCGCCGGCTTAGACCGTGCGGGTATCCCCTCCGCGCCGCGGGTCCGCGCCCGGGCCGGTCGCGTCGATCGCGGCGACGCCTCCGAAGTACGAGTCGAGTGCCGGCCACGGCACGACGGTGTCGGTCGCGGCTAGCGCCGCCAGGACCGGCTCGGAGAAGCCCGGCTCGACGTGGACGCGACCCGGCACCGGGTTGAGCCTGGGTGCCACGATGGCCGCTTGCACCGGCATCTTGCGGCGCAGCACGTTGACAAGCACCTGAGCCAGGGAAGAGCGGATCCGGCTCCCACCTGCTGCTCCCGCGGCCAGGACCAAAGTGCCGTCGCGCAGCGCCACCAACGGCGACATCATCGAGTTCATCCGCTCGCCGGGCACCAGGGCGTCACGCAGCAGCTCACCCTCCCCCAGCATCGAGTTCAGGTGGATCCCGTACCCCGGCAGCCAGACCCCTGACGACAGACCCATGCTGGTGGTGGCGGCGCAGACGTTGCCGTCCGCGTCGCTGGCCGCAAGGCTGGTCGTGTCGCCCCGGCGAGGCACGGCACGCAGCGCAGCCACCATCCGACGCGCCATCTCCGGCTCGTCGTCGCAGAGCTCCAGCCCGGTCAAGGTCGCGAGCAGGTCGTCGAGATCCGCGCCGCGAGCCAGTACCTCGGTCCCGTCGAGCTCCGCCGGGCGCGGCGTCGTGTCGAGCACTCGGTACGCCGACAGGTCTGCCTCGCTGAGGTCACCGAGCTCACCGATCGTGAGGACCATCTGCTCAGCGACGGCCCCGTGGTAGAACGCGCCGGCTCCCTCGTCGCGCAGTGTTCTCAGTGCCAGGTCGAGTCCCGGGTGGCGCACCAGCGAGCCCGCCGGGAGGCTGGCCCCGTCGCGGCTGTAGACGTCGACACCGGCGCCGATCAGCATCGCGGCGGAGATCGTGGAGAGCACCTTCGCATGCATCGGCGCCAGCACCACTCCGCGCTCAGCGTGGCACAGCGCGGGGGTCACTACCTGCGCCCACGGCAACCGGCCCCACCGTTCGTGCAGCACTGACACTCCCGCCGGGTTGCCCGGGACCGCCACAGTGGACGGACCGACGGCGTACGGCACGATCTCGCCCCCGAAGTCGATCGGCACTTCGAGCGCTTGCGCTCGCCGGGTGCCGCCCAGGCCGGGCACCGCGACGAAGAAGTCCAGGCAGTGCACGGTGCCGGTGGAGGCCTCGTAGTACGTCGCGTAGCCGCCACCGCCCAGGCCGGTGAACACCGTCTCGGCAACGCATGAGGCGAGAATCATGGCGGCCGCGGCGTCGGCCGCACTGCCGCCCGCTCGCAGCGTCTCTGCCCCGACGTCGGCGGTCACGCTGTTGCCCGCAGCGACGCAGGTAGGGAGCCTCGTGTCAGTCATAGGTCGGACAAGTCGCCGTCAGCCGGCGCCGGAGTAGGTGCCGCGAATATGCTGACCCTTGCCGAGCACAGTGATGCCCTCGTCGGTGACCGTGTAGCCAGCAGCCTTGTCGGCGTCTGCGTCGACGCCGATCTCGTGGCCGTCCGGGACGACGATGTTCTTGTCCAGGATCGCGTTGACGACTCGGGCCCCGCGACCGATCTTGACGTTGTCCATCACCACGCTGCAGTCGACCTCGGCTCGCTGCGAGACGTAGACGTTGACTCCGAGGACGGACGAGGTGATCGAGGCACCCGAGACGATCGAGCCGGCACCGACGATCGCGTCGTCGGCCGAGGCGGACTCGACGAACTTGGCGCCCGGGAGCTGCGGGTGCGACGTGAAGATCGGCCACTTGCTGTTGTAGAGGTTGAATGTCGGCTCGACCGAGACGAGGTCGAGATGCGCCTCGTGGTACGACGCCAGCGTCCCGACGTCGCGCCAGTAGTCACGGTCACGGGCCAGCGATCCCGGGACGTCGTTGCGTTTGAAGTCGTAGACGGCTGCGTCCGAGCCGTCGACCATCATCGGGATGATGTCGCCGCCCATGTCGTGGCGTGACTCGGGGTTCTCGGCGTCTCGGGCGAGCGCGTCGACCAGCGCATCGGCGCTGAAGACGTAGTTGCCCATCGACGCGAAGGACTCGTCCGGATTGTCGACGAGGCCTGGGGGGTCGGCCGGTTTCTCCAGGAACTGTGCGATGGAGGTGCCACCTTCGTCGGTGCCGATGACGCCGAACTGGTCGGCCTCGGCGCGGGGCACCCGGATCCCGGCCACGGTGACCCCAGCCCCGGACTCGACGTGCGCCTGCACCATCTGTGAGGCGTCCATCCGGTAGACGTGGTCGGCTCCGAACACGACGATGATGTCGGGCTTCTCGTCCACTATCAGGTTCATCGACTGGTAGATCGCGTCCGCGCTGCCGAGGAACCACTGCTTGCCCAGCCGCTGCTGAGCCGGGACCGGCGTGACGTAGTTGCCGAGCATCGTCGACATCCGCCAGGTGACGGAGATGTGCCGGTCGAGCGAGTGTGACTTGTACTGCGTGAGCACGCACAGCTTCAGGAACCCGGCGTTCACCAGGTTGGACAACGCGAAGTCGATGAGGCGGTAGGTACCGCCGAACGGCACCGCCGGCTTGGCACGGTCAAGGGTCAGTGGCATCAACCGCTTGCCCTCGCCGCCGGCCAGCACGATCCCGAGCACCTTGGGCTTGGCCATGGACCAGACCCTACTGCCCCGTCGTCCGCGGTCGCTCCTCCTCTCAAGCGCTCGATCGCATTAGGCTCGCTTGATGCGCGTCAGCCTGCTGACCCGAGAGTTCCCGCCGGACGTGTACGGCGGTGCCGGCGTCCACGTCGACTTCCTGGCCCGGCAGCTCCGCCAGCGGGTCGACCTGACGGTCCTCTGCATGGGCGCGGAGCGGCCAGGTGCGCTGGCGTTCGCAGAGCGGGACGCTCGCTTCCCGTCCGCCAATTCCGCGCTGCACGTGTTGTCGACCGACATCGCGATGACTGCCGCGTGTGAAGGTGCGGATCTCGTCCACTCCCACACCTGGTACGCCAACATGGCCGGCCACCTCGCGAAGCTGCTGCTGGGTGTGCCTCACGTCGTCACTGCGCACTCGCTCGAGCCGCAGCGTCCCTGGAAGGCCGACCAGCTTGGTGGCGGCTACCAGGTCTCCTCGTGGGCCGAGCGCACCGCCTACCTGGCGGCCGACGCGGTGGTCGCGGTGAGCCATGGCATGGCAGGCGACATCGTGGCGGCGTACCCGGAGATCGATCCCAGCCGGGTGCACGTGATCTACAACGGCATCGACGCCGACTTCTATCGCCCCGACCCCGACACCTCCGTCGTCGAAAGTCTTGGCATCGACGTGTCGCGGCCGTACGTGACGTTCGTCGGCCGCATCACCCGCCAGAAGGGAGTGACGCACCTGCTGCGGGCGGCACTCGGCTTCGAGCCCGACGTGCAGATCCTGCTGCTCGCCGGCGCGGCCGACACCGCCGAGCTGAAGGCGGAGACGGACGCGGCGATCAGCCGGCTGCAGTCCGCCCGCGACGGCGTCGTCATCGTCAGCGAGATGCTCGCTCGAGAGTCCGTCCGTCAGGTGCTGACGCATGCGCTCGCCTTCCTCTGCCCCTCGGTGTACGAGCCGCTGGGCATCGTCAACCTCGAGGCGATGGCCTGCGAGACGGCCGTGGTCGCCAGCGCGGTCGGCGGCATACCCGAAGTGGTCGTGCACGGGGAGACCGGGATCCTCGTCGACTACACACCGTCGCAGCCGGAGGCGTTCGAGGCCGGGCTGACCGCCGGTGTGAACACGCTTGCCGCCGACCCTCAGCTGGCGGGGCGGTACGGGTCGGCCGGCCGACAGCGCGCCGTGACGAGGTTCAACTGGGCGGCGGTCGGCGACGAGACGGTCGCGCTCTACCGCAGCCTGACCTAACACCGATTCGTCCGACTGAGGGCGGAGACTCCGAGCGTGAGCCGGCCGGACGAATCGGGTATGCTTGAACTCTCAACTATCTCCGGGAGGCACCATGGTCGCGCTCACCTCCCCGATGCCGGTCGTCTACCTGTCGCACGGCGCCCCACCGCTCGCCGACGACTCGGTGTGGACCCGGCAGCTCGCTACCTGGTCGGCCGACCTCCCCCGCCCCACCGCCGTCCTCGTGGTGTCGGCCCACTGGGAGGAGGCCCCGCTCACGCTCGGCGCTACGGAGACCGTGCCCCTCGTTTACGACTTCTGGGGTTTCCCGCAGCGGTACTACGACGTCACGTACGCCGCACCCGGGGCACCTGAGCTCGCCGCGAAGGTCCGCAGGCTGCTGCACTCGCCGAAGCACGCCGTGCACGACGCACCGCACCGCGGGCTCGACCACGGCGCCTACGTACCGCTGGTGGAGATGTTCCCCGCCGCCGACGTCCCGACCCTCCAGATCTCGATGCCGTCCCTGGACCCGAAGACGCTCTTTGACGTCGGTCGGCGGCTGCGCCCGCTACGCGACGAGGGCGTGCTCATCCTCGGCAGCGGCTTCACCACGCACAACCTCAGCCTGATGGACATGAGCCGCGGCACCGACGCCGCCGCCCCCAGCTGGTCGAAGGAGTTCGACGACTGGGCCGAGCGGGCGCTTGCCGCACACGACATCGACACCGTGATCGACTTCGTGCACAAAGCGCCGGCCGCGACCCTGGCTCACCCCCGCACGGAGCACTTCGCGCCGCTCTTCGTCAGTCTGGGCGCGAGCGCGGACGACTCCTCGACCGCCGTGTCGGTCATCGACGGGTTCTGGTACGGGCTCTCCAAGCGCTCCTGGCAGTTCAACTGAGCTCAGCCGGGCGCTCGGCGGAGGCGGCTGCGATACGGTCGCCAGCGTGAACGCGCTGCCGACGGGCGGGAGCATCCGCCCCATCACCCGCTGGGGTGCGCCGGTCATGCACCGTCCCTGCCGGCCGGTCGAGGCGTTCGACGACGACCTGCGCACCTTGGTCGCCGACATGGTCGCGACCATGCACGCCGCCGACGGGGTCGGCCTCGCCGCCAACCAGGTCGGGGTAGATCTTGCGGTGTTCGTCTTCGACTGCCCCGCCGAGGAGGGTCGCAGCTCGGTGTCGGGAGTCGTCTGCAACCCGGCCTTGACGCTGCCCGCAGGTCGCGAGCGCTCCCTGGTCGTCTCAGACGAGGGCTGCCTCTCGCTGCCCGGTGCGTTCGTCGAGTGCGCCCGGCTCGAGTACGTCGAGGTCAGCGGCCTCGACGAGGCGGGCACCCCGGTGACGTACGCCGGCTCCAGCCTGCTGGCGCGCTGTCTGCAGCACGAGACCGACCACCTACGCGGCACCGTTTTCGCTGACAAGATCTCGACCAAGCTCCGCAAGCGGCTCTACAAGGAGGCTGCGCGGTTCGCTGACGAGTTCCCGGTCGGCTGGCCGGCGGACCTGCCGCTGGACCCGCTCCCCCGTGACCGTGAGCCTGAACTGCCTTAGTCTGGGATGACCGAGGTGAGGAGTCATCATGTCCGCCTCGACCATCGCCAAGGCCGGCTTCGCCGTACTGTCTGTCGGCGCGATGGGCTCGATCGCCCCGCTCAGCGTGGCTGCGTCCCTCGGCGCCGCGCCGCTACCTACCTGTCACGGGAAGCCCGCCACCATCGTCGGCACCCCGCAGCGAGACGAGCTGGTCGGAACACCCGGTAACGACGTCATCGTCGGTGGCCGGGGATGGGACGAGCTGCGTGGCGCTGGCGGCAACGACACCATCTGCGGCGGACGCGGAGCCGACCACCTCTACGGCGGCGCCGGTGCGGACTGGATCAATGGCCAAGGCGATGGCCTGCTGTAGGCGAGGACCAGTACGGCGACACGGTCGGCGCGGACCCGGAAACGACGCGCTGACGGGTGGGGGCGGGCTCTACGACGGCGACCGGGGTGTCGACGTCCTCGTGTACGCGCGCCACGTCGCCCCGCTCGCGGTCGACCTGGCCAACCGCGCCGCACGACTCGGCGGACAGCGCGATCGGGTGTTCAGCCTCGAGTACGTGAACGGCACCGGCTTGCCGACGATCTGCGCGGGGACCGGTACTTCAACTTCATGTCCGGCTACGGCGGCAACGACAGGCTCACGGGTCGGGGCAGCCGGGACTTCCTGTTCGGGGACGACGGCAACGACGCTGTCAGCGGAGGAGGCCGCGACGACATCCTGGCCGGCGGCGGGGGCACCGACCGCGGCACTGGGGGAGCCGGAGAGGACTACTGCAGCTTCTTCGAGTCGGCCGCCGGCTGCGAGCATCGCTGAGCGACAACAGGCCGCCGCCGCCGGTACTAGCCCGCGTCGAGCACGTACAGCGGCCGGTCCCGGCGCGAACGGACGGCGTACATGGCAGCGTCGGCGCGCTTCAACAGCTCACTTGCATGCACGCCCGGGGTGATCATCGCGATCCCGATGCTGACGCCGACGTGCAACTCGTCACCGTCGATCTTCATCGAGGCACTCATCGTCATCGCGATGCGCTCGGCCAGCCGCTCGGCCGCCTCCTCGGGCAGCGGGAAGCTGACCACGACGAACTCGTCGCCGCCGAAGCGGCCCGCGGTGTCGCTCGTGCGGACCACGGAGTGCAGGCGCGTTGCCAGCGCGACCAAGGCGTCGTCACCGACAAGGTGGCCCCGCTTGTCGTTGATCGACTTGAATTGGTCGAGGTCGCAGAAGAGCAACGCGCCGGTCAGGTTCTGTTCGGAGGCCTCACGTACGGCGGCGTCGAGGCGGTCCATGATCACCAACCGGTTCGGCAGCCCGGTCAAGGCATCGTGCTGGGCGAGCTTGGTCAACTCCCGCTCCTCAGCCTTCGCCTGGGTGATGTCGACGATCTGACAGAGCACGCCCGGCTCACCCGGGGTCATCTCGACCGAAGCGGCCTCCACGAGGCCCCAGAACTCCCCGCCGTCCGAGCCGATGAACGGCACCTCGACGCGCAGCGTGCTCCGCTCCCGGTCGAGCAGGTCGGAGATGAGCATCGACAGCTGGTCGCCGCGCACCACCGCGAACACGTTGTCGACCGGCTCATGCCGCGAGCCGATCACGCTCGCCCCGAACATCGCTCCTGCGGCCCGGTTGATGCGTGCGATGACGGGACGGCCATCCTCACCGGCCACGATCTCGGCCACCCCGATCGGTGCGTTGTCGAACGCGAGCCGGAACCGTTCCTCGCTGAGCCGCAGGGCGAGGTGGTCGGCCGCCGCCCGCTCGGACGTTCGATGCTGGTGGATGGCCACTGCGGCCTGCAGCGCGAAGATCTCGAGCATGCTGCACTGCAGCGCCCCGAGTGGCGCGGCGCCAACGGCCATGCTCACCGAGACGACTCCGACCAGCTCTCCCCCGGCTGTCAACGGGGCAAGCAGCAGGTTGGCTGCCCCCCACTGGTTATCATCTCCGAGCTGCGCGACCTCGTCGTCGGGGTCCGCGTGCGAGAGGACCAGCACGTGCTCGCGAGCGTCCCGGCAGAAGCGCAAGATGCCTTGAGGTGTGGACGCATCGAGGAGTGACTGCCAGGACTGAAGGGGCTGGCGACGGCCCACCAGCGCCTGCCCGGACGGGTCGCCGCCGTACGCGACACCGACCAGGTCGTCCTGCTCGGCCAGATGCACCGCGACGACTCGGCACTGCAGCAGGTCGTACAGCGACTCGCAGTAGCTGTCCAAGGAGGTCCGCGGGTCGCTGGCGGCGTGCAGATCAGCAACGGTGCGCTGCATCCGGCGCACGACGTCGATCTTCAGACCTGCGCCTTTGGTCACAGCGTCATCCTTGGTGGCATCAAGCGTTCCTGAAGCGAGCGGAGTCGAACTGCACGCGTTCGCTTGGTTGCGCATGTACCCCGACCGGGTGTCAACCCGGGTCCCTCCGGTCCAGCACGTCAGCGACTCTACCGGTTACGCGCCGGTAAGCAACCGTTCCGTCACTTTCTGTCCGCTACGGGCTGCGTGGTCATCGGCCACCGCCGGCTGCGACCACAGCGCGTAGGCGGCCACCGCGGCTGCGGCGGCGACGTTGAGCGAGTCGATCCCCGCGGCCATCGGGATCCGGGCCCGCAGCTGCGCGGACTGCTGCCAGCGCTCGCTGAGGCCTGGCCCTTCCGAGCCCACGACCAGCGCGGTCCTGGCCGACGCGGGCACCGTCGCGATATCGACCGCGTCATCGTCGAGGCTGAGAGCCACCGTGGTGAAACCGCGCTCGTTCAGTGTCTCCATCGCGTCGTGCCAGTCGTCGACGCGCGTCCACGGCAAACAGAACACGGCCCCCATGGAGACCTTGATCGCCCGGCGGTAGAGCGGGTCGGCGCACCGCGGGGACAATAATGCGGCGTCGGCGCCGAGTGCGGCCGCGCTGCGAAGGATGGCTCCCACGTTGGTGTGGTCCACGATGTCTTCGAGCACGACGACATGGGCGGCGTGGCGCAGGACGTCAGCAACGCTCGGCAGCGGGCGTCGCCGCAGTGAGGCCAACGCGCCCCGGTGCACGTGGAACCCGGTGATCGTCTCGGCATCCGCCTCAGAAACGACGTAGCAGGGCGCGTCGCCGGCGTGCGCCAGTGTCTCTCGCAGGCCCTCCAGCCAGCGCTCGGCCATCAGGAACGAGCGGGCCTCGAACCCGGCGCCGACGCTGCGACGTACGACTTTCTCGCCCTCGGCGATGAAAAGGCCGTGCCCGCTCTCGAGACTCTTGCGCAGCGAGGTATCACGCAGGTTGCGGTAGTCGTCCAACCGCGTGTCGGCTGGGTCGTCGATCCGGATCAGCTCCGCCATGGCGACCATCATGGCCGGGGTCAGGCCGCGGCCAGGCGGTGGCTCAGCCGGTCAGGTCGTGCCGGTGGTCGTCCCCGAGCGACGAGAGCTCGCTGGCAACCGCCACCACGTCGCCTATGACGATGTTGGCCGGCGGCCGGATCTGGTGGCGTTCGACGTCCTCCGCAAGCTTCTCGAGCGTGGTGAAGACCGTCCGCTGGGTGGCCATCGAGCCGTCCTGCACCACGGAGCAGGGCGTCTGCGGGGAGCGGCCGCCCGCGCGCAGGGCGAGGGAGATCTCAGCCAGGTACTTCACCGCCATCAACAGCACTACGGTGCCTCGCAACCCCGCCACCGCGTCCCAGTCGACCAGCGACTCAGGATGTCCCGGTGGCACGTGACCTGAGACGACCGTGACCTCGTGCGCCACTCCTCTGTGCGTCACGGGGATCCCTGCCAGCGCCGGAACGGAGAACGCGCTGGTGATGCCGGGGACGACACGGCACGGCACCCCCGCCGCCGCGCACTCCTGCACTTCCTCGAACCCCCGCCCGAAGACGTACGAGTCGCCGCCCTTGAACCGGACGACGCTCTTGCCGCGCCGCGCCCGGTCGATCATCAGCGCGTTGATCGACTCCTGGCTGGCCGCCCGACCACGTGGCAGCTTCGTGGCGTCGATGACCTCGACGTCAGGTGCCAGCTCGGCGAGCAGCGCCCTCGGCGCCAGCCGGTCGGCGATGACGACGTCCGCCTCCTGCAGGGCGCGCCGACCGGCGACGGTGATCAGGTCGGGATCCCCGGGCCCGCCCCCGACGAGGGTCACCCCCGGCGTACGCGTCTGGTCGATACGGGCGACGATCTCGCCACTGCGGAGCCGGTTGAGGATCTCGTCGCGCACCGACGCCGAACGCCGGGGATCACGGCTGCCGAGCACGGCGACGGTGAGCGGTCCGTGGTGCCCGACCGCTGGGGTCCAGGCGGTGGCAGCCTCGGCGTCATCGCTGCGGACGCAGAAGATCCGGCGTTCGTCCGCGTCGTGCGACACCTGCTGGTTGACCTCGGGGACGTCGGTGGCCACCACGACGTACCAGGCGCCGTCCAGGTCGGACCTCGCGTACGGCCGCCGCGTCCAGGTGATCTCCCCGGACAGCGCATGCCCCTCGACCGCGGGCGTCGTCTCGGGCGAGACGACCTCGACCACCGCGCCCGCTGCCACCAGCGCCGGCACCCGACGCTGGGCCACCTTGCCACCGCCGACGACCACGACCCGGCGGCCGGCGAGGCGCAGACCGGCCGGGTACGGCGAGGGCTCGGAAGGGGCGGGCATCGACTCACGGTATGTCGACGGCTGCACGGTCCCCGATGCATCTCACGAGGCGGATCGCTTGACTCCGCGGGCGTCCACGTCAAGATGGTGCCATGAGCCTCCAGCGACCCATTGCCGAAGACCCGTACGCCAAGCTGCCGCAGGTGCCTGCGTTCAGCGTGACCAGCAACGACATCGTGGACGGGCAGCCGCTCCAGGACGCCCAGGTCGCGGACAAAGGGAACACGTCACCCCACCTGACCTGGAGCGGTTTCCCCGAGGAGACCAAGAGCTTCGTCGTCACGTGCTTCGACCCGGATGCGCCCACACCGTCAGGCTTCTGGCACTGGGTCGCCGTCGACATCCCGGCCGATGTGGCAGAGCTTCCTACCGGTGCCGCTGCAGACGGCATGCCCGACGGAGTCCTGCAGATCCGCAACGACACCGGCGAGGCTGGTTTCGCCGGGGCCGCACCTCCCGAAGGCGACCACCCGCACCGCTACTTCTTCGTCGTGCACGCCGTCGGCGAAGAGAAGCTGGGCGTCGATGCGGACGTCACTGCGGCGGTGGTGTCGTTCAACCTCGCCTTCAAGACGTTGGCTCGCGCGCAGCTGGTGGGCACCTACCAGCACTGACCGCCAGGTGGCAGACTGACCCGTTGTGCGCGCGACGGGGTCTCTTTGGTTTGCCGTCGCCCAGCGGAGCTTCCGGCGTTACTCGACGTACCGCGCGGCCACGCTCGCCGGCATCTTCACCAACTGCGTCTTCGGGCTGATCTTCTGCTTCGTCTACATCGCGGTGTGGAAGCAGAACCCGGACGCCGGCGGCTACGACCGCACCGACGCGATCACCTACGTCTGGCTGGGCCAGGCGATGATCATGACGGTCGCGGTGTGGAACGGTGGTGCGACCGACGACCTGGCGGCACGCATCAGGACCGGCGACGTGGCGATCGACCTGTACCGACCCGTCAACCTGCTCGGCTGGTACCTGGCCAGCGACCTCGGCCGTGCCCTGTTCCATCTGCTGACCCGTGGCGTCGCGCCGACGCTGTTCGGAGCACTGGTCTTCGACCTCCGCTACCCAGCTGACATCCTTGCCTGGGCCCAGTTCGCGATCTCTGCGGTGCTGGCGGTCACGGTCAGCTTCGGCGTACGCATGCTGGTGTCGGCCAGCGCGTTCTGGCTGCTCGACGACACCGGAATCAAGAACCTGGCCGCTGTCCTTGCCATGTTCTTCTCCGGCCTCGTCGTCCCGCTGGTGCTGTTCCCCGGCTGGACACGCGACCTGGCGTCGGCGCTGCCGTGGGCGTCGTACCTCCAGGTGCCGGCAGACATCTGGCTCGGCAAGCACGTCGGTGGCGACGCCTGGCGGGCACTGGGCTTCCAGGCCCTGTGGACCCTGGTGCTGTTGGCGCTCTGCCACGGCGTGCTACGCCTGGCGAACCGCAAGGTCGTGGTGCAGGGTGGCTGAACGCCTCGTTGCGGACGTACGGGCGTACGTCCTGCTCGCCCGGATGTGGATCCGGGTGTCGATGAGCTACCGGACGTCGTTCGTCATCTTGACGATCGGCCAGTTCCTCATCAGCGGCCTCGACTTCGTGGCGATCGTCTTGATGTTCACCAACATCGACGCGCTGGGAGGGTTCTCCCTCACCGAGATCGCGTTCCTGTACGGCGGGTCGACGCTCTGCCTCGGGCTCGCCGACCTCATCCTCGGCAACATTGAACGACTCGGTCAGCGGATCCGGCTGGGCACGCTCGACGCGATGATGGTGCGACCAGTGTCGGTCTACGTGCAGATGTGCGCCGACGAGTTCGCGCTCCGCCGGCTCGGCCGCATCACCCAAGGTGGGCTGGTGTTCGCCTGGGCGGTGCACGCCCTCGACATCGACTGGACCGCTGCGAAGCTCGCGATGGTGCCGTACCTGCTCGTGTTCGGGACCGCCATCTTCCTAGCGGTCTTCACCATAGGTGCAGCGGTGCAGTTCTGGACCGCTGACTCGTCGGAGCTGGCGAACGCCTTCACCTACGGGGGCAGCACCCTTGCGCAGTTCCCGATGACGATCTACCCGACGGAAGCGATCAAGGCGTTGACCTTCGTCATCCCGATCACGTTCGTCAACTGGTACCCGAGTCTCTTCATCCTCGACCGGTCGGACCCGCTCGGCCTGCCGGGCGCGGTCCAGTTCGGCGGGCCGGTGGTCGCCGCGCTGCTCTCGTTGCTCGCCGCCGCCGTCTGGCGCACCGGCATCCGCCACTACCGCTCGACAGGGAGCTGACGACGCCATGCCAATGATCGAGGTGCGCGACGTGTCACGGTCGTTCGTGCTGCGCCGCAAGAGCGGGCGGTGGCGGCGTACGGCCCACACCGTCCACGCCGTGAGCGACCTCAGCTTCACAGTCGGGGCCGGCGAGATGGTCGGCTACATCGGTCCCAACGGTGCCGGGAAGTCCACCACCATCAAGATGCTGACCGGCATCTTGGTCCCCTCCGGTGGGACGCTGACCGTCGCCGGCTTCACCCCGTACGTCGAGCGCACCCGGCTGGCCCAGCGCATCGGCGTCGTCTTCGGCCAGCGGACCGCACTGTGGTGGGACCTACCGTTGCGGGACTCCTACGAGCTGCTGCAGCGGATCTACCGGATCCCGCCCGCCCGCTACCGCGCGAACATGGCGACGTTCACCGAGCTGCTCGACCTCGGCGAACTGCTGGACACTCCCGTGCGCCAGCTGTCGCTCGGTCAGCGGATGCGCGGCGACATCGCTGCCGCGCTGCTGCACGACCCCGACATCGTCTATCTCGACGAACCAACGATCGGCCTGGATGTGGTGAGCAAGTCCAAGCTGCGCGAGTTCCTACGGCAGACCAACCGGGAGCGAGGGCTCACGGTCATCTTGACCACGCACGATCTCGACGACATCGAACAGCTGTGCTCGCGAGTGATGGTCATCGACCACGGTCGCCTCGTCTTCGACGGCGACCTCAGCGCGCTGCACGCAGTGGGCGGGGCGCGGCGCACGCTGGTGGTCGACCTCACCGAGCCCACCGACCCGATCGAGGTCCCCGGCGCAGTGACAGTGAAGGTCGAGGGACCACGGCAGTGGCTCGCCTTCCCTGCCGAGGCGAGCGCGGCCCCGCTCGTAGCGGCCGTCGCCGCCGCTCACGACATCGCCGACCTGTCGATCCTCGAGCCCGACATCGAAGATGTCATCACCCGCATCTACACCGCCGCTCCTCCCCCGGGCTGACTGCGCCGAGATCCCCCGGCACACTGGTCGCCATGACAGAGACCGACGTGCTGGGAGCGCCGTACACGGTCGAGACGATCGACCTGCCCGACGACGACGAGGGCAGCGTGGTGGCGAAGCTGGTCCACCGACCGGCAACGCTCGCGACCGGTAAGGAACCTCGTGGTGCGGTGCTGCACCTGCACGGTTTCTGCGACTACTTCTTCCAGACCGCGATGGCGGAGTTCTTCACCAGCCTCGGCTACGACTTCTACTCCTTGGAGCTGCGCAAGTACGGCCGGTCCCTGCTGCCGCACCAGACTCCGAACTTCTGCCTCGACCTGGCCGAGTACGACGCCGAGATCGACGAGACGGTCCGCCGTATCCAGCAGCGCGGTCACCCCACCCGCCTCGTTGTGAGCGGCCACTCCACCGGCGGGCTCATCGCCGCGCTGTGGCTGGCGCGCCGTACCGCTGACCATCGCAACCCCGCCCACGCCCTCGTCCTCAACAGTGCCTGGCTCGACCTTCAGGGCTCATTGTTCGCGCGCACGGCAGGCACCGAGGCCATCAACCGGCTCGGTCTGCGGCGACCGTACGCCGTCGTGCCGCGCACCGTGACCAGCGTGTACGCCGAGACCCTGCACCGCGACTACCAGGGCGAGTGGGACTACGACCTGACCTGGAAGCCTCAAGACAGCTTCCCGGTCCGCGCCGGCTGGCTGCGCGCCGTCCGGGCCGGCCATCGCGCGGTCCACCGCGGGATCGACGTCGGCGTGCCGGTGCTCAGCCTGTGCTCCGCCACGAGCACTGTCACCCAGACCTGGACCCAGCAGGCTTCGTCGACCGACACGGTGCTCGACGTGAAGCAGATCGCCCGGTGGTCACACCAGCTCGGCCCTCGCGTCACCGTGGTGCGCGTGGACGGCGCCGTCCACGACGTCTTCTGCTCCCGCCAGCCCGTCCGTGAGCGCGCCTTCGGCGAGGTAGAGAAGTGGCTGAGCTATGCAGCTCCGTAGCCTGCTGTGAGCTCATCGACGGTGGAGGCGGGTGCCGCCGAGGCGCGCCTGATCCGTGCCTCAGTCGAAGAAGACGAGCTTGGTGATCGCGACCAGACCGACGACAGCGACGATGCCCCGGAAGACCGGAGCGGGCAGCTTGCGGCCAACGGTGGCACCGAGCTGCCCGCCGACGATCGAGCCGGCTGCAATCACCGCGGCCGCCGCCCAGGCGACGTCGGTGACAGCGATGAAGACCACTGCCGCGACGAAGTTGACCAACAACGACAAGATGTTCTTGGCCGCGTTGATCCGCTGCATCGACTCCGCTAGACCGAGCCCGAGGATCGCGATCAGCAGCACGCCCTGGGCTGCTCCGAAGTACCCGCCGTAGACGCCGGCGAGGAACACGAGCGTCCAGACGATGACCGAGCCGTGTGCGGGGGCATGCTCGGGCGGCCGCACCCGTTTCGAGATCCAGGGCTGGGCCAGCACCAGGACACAGCCCAGCCCGATGAGGACGGGGACGATCGCATCGAACGCCTCCGCGGGAAGCGACAGCAGCAGGAGAGCTCCCGCGACCCCGCCCAGCAGTGACGCGGCGCCGAGCCGCAGCAACCGATCACGCTGGCCCACCAGCTCGCGGCGGTAGCCGATCGCGCCCGACAGTGTGCCCGGCACGAGCCCGACCGTGTTCGACACGTTCGCCAGCACCGGCGGGTAGCCGATTGCGAGCAGGGTCGGGAACGTCACCAGCGTTCCCGACCCGACGATGGTGTTGATGGTGCCGGCGGCCAGCCCGGCGACGAAGATGAACAGTCCGTCGAGCAGCGTCACTGCTGCGGCGGGCCAGGGGGCGTCGGGGGCGGCTCGTCCAGCGGCGGCGCCTCGCCGGCCTCGGGTGCCAGCGCCGGTGCGGGGACACCGGCGCTCGGGCTCGCGGCTGCTTCAGCAGACCGGATCGCCTCCGCGACGTCCTCGTGCGCGCTCGACAGCGAGGTCTCTCCCGAGCTGGCGGTCACCGGCATGGTCGCATCGACGGGTTCGCCGTAGTCGACGCGGTTGCGCGGGCCGGACGTGTCGGAAGGGATTCCTTGGATCGAACCGATCGTGCTGCCGAGACCCTCGAGGGCGCGGCCGATCTCACTCGGCACGATCCACACCTTGTTGGCATCGCCTTCGGCGATCTTCGGGAGCATCTGCAGGTACTGGTAGGCAAGCAGAGCCTGGTCGGGCGAACCGTCGTGGATGGACTGGAACACCGTCAAGATGGCCTGGCCTTCTCCTTGCGCACGCAGGATCCGCGACTGCCGGTCACCTTGGGCGCGCAGGATCAGCGCTTCGCGGTCACCCTCGGCGGTCAGGATCGCCGACTGCTTCTGACCCTCAGCCGTGAGGATCTGCGACTGCCGCATGCCCTCTGCGGTGAGGATGGCGGCGCGCTTGTCACGGTCGGCGCGCATCTGCTTCTCCATCGAGTCCTTGATCGACGGTGGAGGGTCGATCCCCTTCAGCTCGACACGGTTGACCCGGATACCCCAGCGGCCGGTCGCTTCGTCGAGCACGCCGCGGAGCGACTGGTTGATGTCATCACGGCTGGTGAGCGCCTGCTCGAGGGTGATCCCGCCGATGATGTTGCGCAGTGTCGTCATCGTCAGCTGCTCGATGGCCTGGATGTAGTTCGCGATCTCGTACGTCGCAGCGACAGGGTTGGTGACCTGGAAGTAGATGACGGTGTCGATCGACACCACCAGGTTGTCCTCGGTGATCACCGGCTGCGGCGGGAACGACACCACCTGCTCACGCAGGTCGATGATGTAGCGGACCCGGTCGACGAACGGCGTCACGATGTTGAGGCCCGCCGACAGTGTGGTGCGGTACTTGCCGAACCGCTCGACGATGCCTGCCCGCGCCTGCGGAACGATCCGCACCGCCTTGAGCAGCACGACGATCGCCAGCAGGACCACGATGCCCAGCACGATCAAAATCGACATAACGCAGACCCCCTGAAGGTGAGTGAACGAGCGCGCACCGGCGTCGTCGGAGCACTGACTTTATCTGATCGGTCGTCGCGGACCGGCCGACTGCAGATACGCCGCCCGGTGTGGCGACCCGGTATCACCTGAGTGGGTAGACGACGGCGGTGGCACCGTCGATCTCAGCGACACCGACCTTGTGCCCGGGCTCGACCACCGTGCTCTCGTCGACGCTGCGGGCGGACCACACTTCGCCGTTGAGCTTGACCCGGCCGGTGTGCGGGGTGACCCGCTCCAGCACCAGTCCGCTCTTGCCGATCAGGGCCGCGCCGCCGTGCTGCAGGGTGGGGCCCGAGTGCAGCCGCTTGACGATCGGTGGACGGACGAAGGCGAGCATCGCGATGGCAACAGCGACCGCAGCCAGGATCTGCACCACCAGGTTGAGTCCGACCGCCGCCAACAGGCAGGCGACCAGCGCGCCGACCGCCATCATCAACAGCCCCAGGTCGAGCGTGGCCATCTCGGCGCCCGCCAGCAACAGGGCGACGACCAGCCATACCTGCCAGTCGTGAGTCTGGAACCAGTCCATGCAGAAGAATCTAGCGGAAGCCGGCGTCACCCACGTCGATGCGAGCCGACCCGCCGACGTGCGCTGTAACGGCCGGCCGACTCGTTCAGCGACAGGCTGAGGCCGAACGTCAACGACAGGTTCTCCTCGGTGAGCGTCTCAGCCATCGGGCCCGCCACCACGAGCTCGCCGCCTCGCAACATCAACACGTGCGTGAACCCGGGTGGGATCTCCTCGACGTGGTGGCTCACCAGCACCGTGGCAGGAGACGTCGCGTCCATGGCCAGCACGCCGAGCGTGCTGACGAGGTCCTCGCGTCCGCCGAGATCGAGGCCAGCTGCCGGCTCGTCGAGAAGCAGCAGCTCCGGGTCGGTCATCAGAGCCCGGGCGATCTGCACCCGCTTGCGCTCGCCCTCGCTCAACGTGCCGAACGTACGGTCGGCCAGGTGGGAGGCCCCGACCTCCTCGAGCAGCTCCGCGGCTCTCACGTGGTCGAGCTCGTCGTACTGCTCGCGCCAGCGGCCGAGCACGGCGTACGACGCCGACACGACCACGTCGGCAACCTTCTCACCTCGAGGGATGCGGTCCCCCAGCGCGGCGCTGGTCAGCCCGATCCGGGGGCGGAGCTCGAACACGTCGACTGTCCCGAGGACCTCCTGAAGCACCTCCACCAGCCCGTCGCTGGGGTAGAGATGGGTGCTGAGGAGCTGGAGGAGGGTCGTCTTCCCGGCGCCGTTGGGACCCAGAACCACCCAGCGCTCGTCCTCGTCGACCTTCCACGACAGCCGGTTGAGGAGTCGAGCCGTCCCTCTGACGACGGAGACGTCAGCCAGCTCCACTACCGCGGCCATCGATCTCCCGCCTCACTGTCGCTCGCAACGCACGCTCGTGCACGAGCATGGTACGGCGTCGGCCACACTACAATTTTGCCGTGCTCAGCTTGGCTGCCTCGGCGCGTCTGGCGTGCTGGCTCAACGCCTGGCTGCGCGGCGCGGTCAGCGCCGACTCCCTCATCGGCGCCGTGATGGGCCGGCAGACGGTCGTGACGTTCGGCGGCTTCGGCGCGAGAGCCTTGCCCCCCGCCCTCCTGCTCGGTCAGCTGCGCGCCGAGAAGGTGAGCCGGGTCAGTGTCGCGCTTCCGGTTCCGGGAGATCCGCTGGGACTCGGCGGCCCAGCGGCGTTCAACGCCGAGGTGCTCGACGCCGGTGAGGGTGTGGTACTGCACGGCAGGGGACGCGGCCTCGTCCCCCGCACGGTCGGGTCCGCCACGCATTGGGAAGCCATGAATGCCGAACCCCCGACGTACCTGCCCGACGTCGGCTCGGCCGACCGTGCGCTGCGCGACGCCATCCGGGTTGCGGCCACCGAGCTGGCCGACCTCGACGTCGCCGCTTGGAACGCCGACGTCGCGGACGAGCTGATGAACCTGCGTACGCCGGTCCCCTTCGACGGTGCGGTGACGTTCCCCTCGCCAGCCGCGGCCACCAGCGCGGTGCAGGGCGCCCGCTGCCTGACAATCGTGGCCATGGCCGGCCGCGATGTGGGGGGCGCCCTGTCCGCGACGGTGGCGGCCCTACGCCAGCAGGCCTTGGCGCCGCTCGGACACGCCGCCCGCAACGCGCTTGTCGCTGCCTGCTCCAGCCTGGACGGGCGGTAGCCCCGATAGGGTCGCCACGCGATGACCGACACCCCCACCTTGCTGATGACGCTCACCGGTAAGGACCGCCCTGGCGTCACAGCGGCAATGTTCGAGACGCTGGCCGGCTTCGGTGTGCAGGTCCTCGACATCGAGCAGGTCGTGCTGCGGGGGCGGCTCCTCCTCGGCATCCTCGTCACCGCTCCGCGCAACGTCACCAAGCTCTGCCAGCAGGCCGAGGAAACCGCCGCAGGGCTGGGCATGGAGCTCGAGATGGTGCAGGGCCAAGGCGACAACGCGCGCCGCCGCGACGGTCGAGCCCATGTGACCGTGCTCAGCCGGCCGCTCACACCTTCGGCCGTGGCAGCGGTGACCGGCCGGATCGCCGACACCGGTGCCAACATCGACCGGATCGTGCGGATGGCGCGATACCCCGTCACTGCCATCGAGTTCCACGTCTCGGGCGCCGACATCGGCCGGCTCCGGAAGGTCCTGGCCATCGAGGCCTCCCGCCAGCGCGTCGATGTCGCCGTCCAGGACATCGGCCTGCTGCGCCACGGGCGTCGTCTGGTGGTGATGGACGTCGACTCGACCCTGGTCCAGGGCGAGGCCATCGACCGGCTGGCGGCGTACGCCGGGGTCGGTCGCCAGGTCGCCGAGGTGACCGACCAGGCCATGCGCGGAAAGCTCGACTTCGAGCAGTCGCTTCGTGACCGCGTCGCGCTGCTCGCCGGGCTGGATGCGACCGTGCTCGATCGGGTGTACGACGAGATGGCGCTCGCCCCGGGTGCACGAACCCTCGTCCGCACGCTCAAGCGTCTCGGCTACCGGTTCGCGATCGTGAGTGGCGGGTTCAGCCAGCTCACCGACCGGCTCGCCGCCGACCTCGACATCGACTACTCGACCGCCAACGAGCTCGAGGTGGTCGACGCCAAGCTGACCGGCCGGATCGTCGGGGACGTCGTGGACCGCCGCGGCAAGGCAGCCGCGCTGCGCCGGTTCGCCCACGACTCGGAGGTAAGCCTTGACCGGACGATCGCCATCGGCGACGGTGCCAACGACCTCGACATGCTGGCCGCTGCCGGGCTCGGCATCGCCTTCAACGCCAAGCCCGCCGTCCAGGAAGCCGCGCACGCCGCGGTCAACGTGCCCTACCTCGATGCGATCTTGTACCTGCTGGGGATCAGCCGCGAGGACATCGAGGCCGCCGACGCCGAGCACGGGATCACCACCCCGCATCCCGACCTGGGGGGCTAGTTGTCTGTCTAGGCGCCCATCGCGTGGTAGCCGCCGTCGACGTGCACGATCTCGCCGGTCGTCTTGGGCAGGAAGTCGCTGAGCAGTGCCACGATGGTGCGGGCGGTCGGCTCCAGGTCGTTGAGGTCCCAGCCCAGCGGCGCGCGCTTGGTCCACTCCTCCTCGAACTGCTCGAAGCCGGGGATCGCCCGGGCGGCCAACGTCTTCAGCGCTCCGGCCGACACGAGGTTGGACCGGATGCCCTTGGGGCCGAGGTCTCGGGCCAGGTAGCGGTTGCACGCCTCGAGCGCACCTTTGGCGAAGCCCATCCAGTCGTAGCCGGGCCAGGCCACGGAGGCGTCGAACGTGCAGCCGACGATGCTCCCACCCGGCTGCATGAGGGGCAGGCAGGCGGTGGCCAGCGCCTGGTAGGAGTACGCCGACACACGTACCGCGTGTGCCACGTCCTCCCACGGCCCACCCAGGAACTTGCCGCCGAGAATCGTCTCCGGGTTGCCGTAGGCGATGGCGTGGACCACGCCGTCCAGCCCGTCCACGTGCTCGCGGATCTGGCCCTCGAGCCTCGCGAGGTGGTCCTCGTCGCTGACGTCGAGCTCCAGGACGGGCGGTTCGGTCGGAAGGCGGCCGGCGATCCTGCGCGTGATCGACAGCGCGCGCCCGAAGTTGGAGATGAGCACGGTCGCGCCCTGCTCCTGAGCGACCTTGGCTGTCGCGAAGCCGATGGAGGAGTCGAGCGTGACTCCAGCGACCAAGATTCGCTTGCCGTCGAGGATTCCCATCAGATCAAGCCTTTCGTGGTGACGCTGCTTTCGGGTTGACGCGGTGCCGTGGTCGGGGACAGTGCGGGTGGGTACGACCCGCGGCGGTGCCGGCCGGTCAATGACCCATGCCGAGTCCGCCGTCGACGGGAATGACCGCGCCGGTGATGTAGCCGGCTTCCTCCGACGCGACCCACCGTACGACGCCGGCGATCTCTGCGGCGGTGGTGAAGCGCCCCAGCGGGATCGCCTTCTGGTACTCGCGCCGCTTGTCCTCGGGGAGGTCCGCGGTCATGTCGGTGTCGACGAAGCCGGGGGCAACCACATTCGTGGTGATCGAACGGCTGCCGAGCTCACGTGCCAGCGACCTGGCCATCCCGACGAGCCCCGCCTTGCTCGCTGCGTAGTTGACCTGGCCGGCCGAGCCCAGCAGACCCACCACCGACGAGATGAGCACGATCCTGCCGCGCTTGAGCCGCAACATCCCCTTTGCTGCCCGTTTGGTGACGCGGAACGATCCCGTCAGGTTCGTGTCGATGACGGTCGACCAGTCCTCCTCGGACATCCGCAGCAGCAAGGTGTCGCGGGTGACGCCGGCGTTCGCCACCAGCACCTCGACCGGACCCTGTTCGGCCTCGATCGCGGTGAAGGCGGTCTCCACGGCGTCGGCGTCGGTGACGTCGCACTGGACGCCGAGGAACCCGGCCGGCGGCTCCCCGGTGCGGTAGGTCACAGCCACCTGGTCGCCGGCTTCAGCAAACGCCGCCGCGATGGCACGGCCGATGCCGCGGCTGCCGCCCGTGACAAGCACTGATCGTCCCACCGTCACTCCTCACCCGCTGCGCATCGACAGGGAACCTCACCTCGCGTGGCGGGGTCGGCGACCGACGCTACCGGTTTCTGCACCGTACGACGAACCCTCGGCTGCGACCTGCCCGAGGTGCTGTGACGAACGACGCCTGGGGCAGGCAAGCAACTGGCCCACGACGGCGTACGGTTGAAGGTGAGGAGCACACGTGAACCAGCCTTCGGACGACCCCGTCAGCATCACCTCCGCGCGGGTCAGCCACAGCCAGGATCTGAAACGGCGTCAGCGCCGGTACCTGCTGTCGATGATGACCCGCACGATCTGCTTCGTGCTGGCGATCGTCACTGACGGGCCGGTGCGCTGGGTACTAGTCGCTGGTGCGGTGTTCCTTCCCTACATCGCGGTCGTCCTCGCCAACGCGGGCGACACCCGGACCGTGTCAGGACCGCCGGCGTACCAGGCCGACGAGCGGCCCGCCTTGGAGGCCGGTCCCGGGAAGCAGCCTGGAGTGCGGTCGAATGAGCATCGAGAGTGACGTGCGAGGCCCGATGCCCTGGACCGCCCTGAGACACCGTGCGAGACTGGTCGCCAGGCGATCCGTTTCCCCCGTCGGAGAGCCACGTGTGATGCCGGGCAACCTCCCCCCGTGGTTGTCCGGCATCACTTCGGTGCTGGCGGTCTCGTGGTGACGGACGCAGACGAGACCGACAGACACCTCGTCTGTTCGGCCAAGGGGTGCACAGAGACCGCGACGGTGGCGTTGCTGTGGAACAACCCCAAGCTGCATACGCCTGACCGGCGCAAGACCTGGCTGGCCTGTGACGCGCACACGCGCACGCTGGGCGACTTCCTTGCCGCCCGGGACTTCCTACGCGAGACGGCACCGGCCGACGACGGAGCCTGACCTTTTCTGGCTAGGTCGCGACGAAGGTGGCTGCCGCCCGGTAAAGCGGGAGTCAGCCGCCGATCGCGCTCATCGAGCGCACCGGTTGCAGGAAGCTCTCGTCGTCGATCCCGTGCCCCGGCCGCTTGGACCACATTGCGATCCGCCAGCGGTCGGCGATCTCCTCGTCGGAGGCGCCCACACGCAGCGCCGTACGAAGGTCGGACTCCTCCCGCGCGAACAGACAGTTGCGCACCTGGCCGTCGGCGGTGAGCCTGACCCGGTCGCAGTCGCCGCAGAAGGGCCGCGTCACCGAGGCGATGACTCCGACCGTGGCCGGGCCGCCGTCCACCAGGAACAGCTCGGCGGGAGCGCTTCCCCGCGCGTCGGGGTGGTCGCTGAGG
>JAABUR0100002775.1_pt1 | contig 25884 bp, 20 predicted proteins | sample 5560091 | NCBI WGS metagenome assembly JAABUR01 (sample SAMN10711879, study PRJNA513375) | rock metagenome | isolation source: Antarctica rocks | place: Antarctica: Victoria Land, University Valley sud
AGGGAGAGTGGAGCAGGGCCGGGCGACATCGCGCCTCCTGGGGGTGGATCGCCGTGGCAACGGCAGCAACGCTCAGGCTCCCAAGTCTACCACAACCCGGTATGAACTCCCGCGACGGTGTACTAGCGGAGTCACGACGAAGTAATGACCTTCAAATCGTCACATCTGAATTGTCTCGCACCGAAGTCGCTTTCGCGCAGTACGAGCGTGACAAGAAGACGCTCGATCCGCAAGTAGAGGCAGCGATCAACGCCATGTGGGATGACCGCACTGCTATTCGGATGGTTGACGTACATCAACTCCTGACCGCAGATGCGCGCCAGTTCATGCGCTTAAGTCTCCCAGCAGGACTTAGCCTGAAGCCCGCCGATGCGATTCACCTTGCCACCGCTAAATGGCTGAAAGCTTCCAGCTTCCACACCTACGACACCAATTCCACACCTACGACACCAAGCTCAAGAACTACTCAGGGCTGATCGGTTGCCCTGTGGAAGAGCCTGCGGTAGAACAGCCGACACTTCCCGGTGTCTCGTAAACACTTCTCGCTAAAACAATACAAATTACGTATTTGCCCACAGCACCGTACAGCATGTCTGGCCTGCCCCGCTCCAGTCTGCGGAGACGGTGGTGCGCCTACGCAGACTGGAGCGAGTGTAATCCCAAGCCGCGTCTTGGGGCGTCGATTGCCCCAGCTGGACTCCTACACCATCGAGGCTTCACCCCAGGAGCAACGGGCCAACCATGCTGCGCCACCCGCCTCCCTACTGGCCCACTCCGCCCACTCGCCCCTTAATCCGCCTCAACAGTGGCAGTCGTCGCGGGCCGACGCGGCGCGAGGCGCGGGCGCATGGTCGCGGCGGCGTCCTTGTCCGGGACGCGCAGAGCGAGCACGACGCCGATCAGCGCCAGCGCGGCGGCGGCGAAGAAGGCGGCGCGATAGGCAGTCAGGTTCGGCGTGAGCACGCCGCCGATCAGTTGCGTGGGGCCGAGCGCGGCGAGCACGCCGCTCAGCAGCGCGACGCCGAGCGCCGAGCCGATCTGCCGCTGCGCGCTGGCGAGGGTCGAGGCGTGGCCGGTCTGGGCGGAGGTGATCGTGGCGAAGCTGGCAGCCTGATTCGGCAGGAAGATGTAGGCCATCCCCACTCCGATCAGGAACATCAGCCCCCGGATCGGCCAGGGGCCGCTGGTGATGCCGACGAGGCCGAAGACGCCCGTGACGACCGCCATGCCGATCAGCCCCCCGGCCATCAGGCGGCGCGGGCCGATGCGCGGGTAGAGCCGCGCGACGAGCTGCGTGGAGACGACGACGCCGAGCGCCTCCGGGAAGCTGGTCAGCCCCGATTCGAGCGGCGAGGCCCCCCGCGCCTCCTGCAAGAAGAGCGGGACGAGGAAGAGGATGCCGGTGAAGCTTGCCGTGCTGAAGAATGAGACGCCGAGGGTGCTGCGGAAGAGGCGGTTGCCCAGCAAGCGCAGATCGACCAGCGGCGCGGATGAGCGCAACTCCACGCGGACGAAGGCGAGGAGCAGCGCCAGCCCGACGAGACCGCTGCCGGCGATGGCGGGGCTGAGCCAGCCGCGCGTCGGCCCCTCGGTGAGGGCGTACATGGCGAGCGCGAAGCCGACGCCCGAGAGGGCGAAGCCGGGGAGGTCGAACGCCCCGGCGTGCTCCTCGCGGTGCTCGTCGAGGCAGAGCGCGCCGAAGATCAGCGCGGCGAGTCCGACCGGCACGGTGACGAAGAAGGCCCAGTGCCAGGAGAGGTACTGCACCACGAAGCCGCCGAGGATCGGGCCGGACGCGGGGCCGACGATCGTGGGGAACATCAGCAGGCGCGAGATTCGCACCCGCTCCTCCGGGGGGAATGCCCGATAGAGAAGGGACATGCCGACCGGGGTCAGCAGACCGCCGCCCGCCCCTTGCAACACCCGGAAGAGGACGAGCTGTTCGAGGCTGCCCGCGAACCCGCACGCGAGCGACGCCCCGGTGAAGAGGGCCAGGGCGAGAACGAAGGTGCGCTTGGTCCCCCAACGGTCGCCGAGCCAGCCCGACGCCGGGATGAAGACGGCCACGCTGACGAGGTAGCCGACGATCACCCCCTGCGTGGCGGCGGGGGCGACGTTGAACTGCCGCGACAGGGTGGCGATGGCGACGTTGATGATCGAGCCGTTGAGGGAATTGAGGAGCATACTGGCGACGTACACGACCGCCACGACGATCCGTTGGTCGATTCGGCGCGCGCGCACGGAGCCTCCATAGCGAGTCGGCAGTCGGCAGTCGGCAGTCGGCAGAGAGAAGTCCGTAGTCCGTGGTCCGTAGTCCGTAGTCCGTAGATAGGGCGTTGCTCGGTGGAAGCACTATCTAAACCGAAGCACCGATGCGAACCACATACCTTACTGTATCCGCCCAGTCCGCGCAGGCGGATAGTATGCCCTTCATGGGTACTTCGTGGCCGCAGGCCATCCAGCCGAGGGGTGGCTGCCCTCCGGGGTACTTGTACCCCCTCGCGGGGTGCTTCAACCCCTCGGTTGACCCACGCCCGCCGTGTCCCTCCTATAAGCACCTCGGTTTAGGGCGTCGCTCGGCGGGATGGCTAGCGTGGGGATATGGTAGCAGCTTCACGCGCCGCTGGTGCGGTTCGCAGGCGGCGTAGCTGCCGATAGGCTACAGCGCACTGTACCAGACTTAACCCGAGCATGAGGCAAGACCCGATTATCAGGAAAGCGCCTATGCTAACCGGGAGTCGATCCGGCACGGGCAACGTCGATTCGAGTTGGTAGAGCCGATATCCTGCCCACACCCCCGCACCGCTCGCGGCGATCTGGACGATCGAGAGTACCATTATCGTGATCGCCCGACGGCGCGCTCATTCGCTGCCTCTGGCCGCCGATCGCTCAGCGATGATGGTGCTATTCCGCAATGTCACGGTTCAGCTTGCGGCAATGGACAACAATGCCGCCGTGCGTTAGTGACGTAACCGCCAGATCGCAATCGCGATTTGCATCAGCGCCACCACGCCACCGAGGCTGGCGAGGAGAACCACACCATAGTTGGGCACGCTCGCGGTGAGTTGCCACCAGATTTGTAGCAGCTACACGATGCATTGTAGTATAGCGAGCACCGCCCACCATACCGCTCGCCGACTCGTCATGGTCCCGCCGCCCTGCTGCCGTGCGCTCATTTGCTACCGTTCTCATTCTCTGCCGCCTGCCGAATCTTCTCACACCCCATGCCTCACGACCAGATCGCCCGCCGCTATAAGCCGAGTTCGCGACCGTCGCGGGCGAGTTCGTCGAGCGCGGCTTCTTCCGCCGTCGCGCGTCGTTGCCGATAGGCGAGGACATCGGCAACGTTCACGCGACATCGAAATAAACGCAGCCCTCTCTCGCCGCCCGCTTCCGGGCTACGGTGTATTTGATGCCACCCGGGGGCACTGCCAACGTGGGAGCGGGGCTTCGTTGTGGCGGTGGGGAGGTGCCGGATGGACCCGCTGCCCCTGCCGCGATCCCCGCCCGCCTGTGCAGCCAAGTGGCATGGAAGTTGCTTAGCGAACGATGACCAATCGCCCACGCACCGTCCGGTGCGGTTTTTTTGTTCCCACTGGGGGGGCCGGGAGATGCCGCAACGGAGCGCGGTGGGTGCGGTTGCGCGCGGCGACGTGCCGCATGACCGTAGGAGCAGAAAGAGCGAACGATGACAGGGACGACCATCTGGAGTGGCAAACCATACCCCCTCGGGGCGACTTGGGACGGGGAAGGGGTCAACTTCGCGATCTTCTCCGAGCATGCCACCGCCGTGGAACTCTGCCTTTTCGATAGCCCCGCAGCGCCGCTCGAATCGGTGCGGATCCCGATCGCGGATCAGACCGATCAGGTCTGGCACTGCTACCTGCCCGGCGTCCGTCCCGGCCAACTCTACGGCTACCGGGTCCACGGCCCCTACGAGCCGCAGCACGGCCTCCGCTTCAATCCGCGCAAGCTGCTGATGGACCCCTACGCCAAGGCGCTCGCCGGGGAGATCACCTGGGACACCGCCGTCTACGGCTACACCATCGGCTCCGACGCGGCCGACCTGGCCCCGGACGACCGCGACAGCGCGCCCTTCATGCCGCGCGGCGTGGTGGTGGACCCGGCGTTCCATTGGGGCGACGATCACCTGCCGAACACCCCGCTGCACGAGTCGATCATCTACGAGGTCCACGTCAAGGGCTTCACCAAGCAGCACCCCGCCGTGCCGCAGCCCTTGCGCGGCACCTACGCCGGGTTGGCCTACCCGCCGGTCCTGCGCTACCTGAAGGCGCTCGGGATCACGGCGGTGGAGCTGCTGCCGATCCACCAGTTCGTCAACGATCAGCACCTCGCGGACGAGGGGCTCAGCAACTATTGGGGCTACAACTCCCTCGCCTACCTCGCGCCGCACGCGCCCTACAGCAGCAGCGGCGATCGGGGCGATCAGGTGCGCGAGTTCAAGGCGATGGTCAAGGCGTTCCACAGCGCCGGGATCGAGGTGATCCTCGACGTGGTCTACAACCACACGGCGGAGGGGAACCACCTCGGGCCGACCCTCTCGATGAAGGGGATCGACAACCCGGTCTACTACCGCCTGACCGAGGACCAGCGCTACTACATGGACTACACCGGCACCGGCAACAGCCTCAACGTCCTCCAGCCCCGCTCGTTGCAACTTATCATGGACAGCCTGCGCTACTGGGTCCTCGATTGCCATGTGGACGGCTTCCGCTTCGACCTCGCCGCCACCCTGGCGCGCGGCCTCTACGAAGGGGACCGCCTCTCCGCCTTCTTCGACATCATCCACCAGGACCCGGTCCTCTCCCAGGTGAAGCTGATCGCGGAGCCGTGGGACATCGGGCCGGGCGGCTACCAGGTCGGCAACTTCCCGATCCTCTGGGCCGAGTGGAATGGCAAATACCGCGACACCACGCGCCGCTTCTGGAAGGGGGACGACGCCCAGGTCGCCGAACTCGCCTACCGCCTCAGCGGCTCCAGCGACCTCTACCAGGGCGACGGTCGCCGCCCCTACGCCAGCATCAACTTCATCACCGCGCACGACGGCTTCACCCTGCGCGACCTCGTCAGCTACAACGAGCGCCACAACGAGGCCAACAACGAGGGGAACCGCGACGGCGAATCGAACAACCAGTCCTGGAACTGCGGCGTCGAAGGCCCCACGAACGACCCACCGATCAACGCCCTGCGCGCGCGGCAGCAGCGCAATCTGCTGACAACCCTCCTCCTCTCGCAGGGGGTTCCCATGCTCGTCGCGGGGGACGAGCGCAACCGGACGCAGGGGGGCAACAACAACGCCTACTGCCAGGACAACCCGATCAGCTGGGTCTCCTGGGAACTCGACGACAGCGCGCGCGAACTGCTGCACTTCACGCAGCAACTGATCGCGCTCCGCAAGGCGCACCCGGTCCTCCACCGCCGCTCGTTCTTCCAGGGCCGCGCGATCCGCGGCGACGAGATCCGCGACCTGGAGTGGTATCAGCCGACCGGCGAGCTGATGAACGACCACGACTGGTCCGATGGCCTGGTGAAGTGCATCGGGATGCTGCTGAACGGCGGGCTGATGGAGGAGCGCGACGAGCGCGGCCAGCCGATCGTGGACGACGTGTTCTTGCTGCTGATCAACGCCTATCACGAGCCGCTCCCCTTCACCCTGCCCGGTGCCGCCGACGGCCCGCAGTGGGAGCCCGCGCTGGACACCGCGAACCCGCGCGGCAACCACGCCCCCCTGCCGACCGGCGAGGTCTACGAGTTGCAGGGGCGCTCGATCGTCGTCCTCTGCCAGCCGGTCCCCCGCCCCACGGCGGAGGCGAACGCGATGCTGGCGAGCATGGATACCAGCGAGTCGGCGATGACGTTCGCGCCATTCCAGGAAGGCGAGCACACCATCGTCGGCAACGTGATGACGATCGCCAGCCTCAGCAGCCCGGAGATGGGCAACACGCGCGACATCAAGGTCTACCTACCGCCGAGCTACGTCGCCAGCGACAAGCGCTACCCGACGATCTACATGCACGACGGGCAGAATCTCTTCGACGCCGCCACCGCCTACCGCGACGAGTGGGGGGTAGACGAGACGATGGAGGCGCTCGCGCAGGAGGGGTTAGAGGCGATCGTCGTCGGCATCCCGAACATGGGGGCCGAGCGCCTCGACGAGTACAGCCCCTTCATCGACGCGGCGCATGGCGGCGGGCAGGGCGAGGATTACCTGGCCTTCATCGTCGGCACGCTGAAGCCCTACATCGACGACAGCTTCCGCACGCTGCCACAGCGCGAGCACACCGGCATCTTCGGGGCGGCGATGGGCGGGCTGATCTCCCTCTACGCCTTCTTCCGCCATCCCCGGTCGTTCGGCTTCGCCGGGGCGATGAGCCCGACCCTGTCGTTCGCGGAGGGGGCGATCTTCACGGCGGTCGAGGAGGCGTCGCGCAGGGACGGGCGGCTCTACCTCGATAGCGGCACCGGGACCGACGAAGCACCGATCGCGGAGCTGCGCCGCCTGCGCGACCTCCTGGCCGCGAAGGGCCACAGCGGCGAGCAGCTCCGCTACGTCGAGGCCGAGGGTGCCGCGCACGACGAGGCCGCGTGGGGCGGGCGGCTGGCCGAGGCGCTGCGGTTCCTGTTAGCGCCGGTCGAAGTGGGCGTAGTGGGCTAGTGGGCCAGTGGGCGTAGCCAGTAGTCGGAGAGAGGGTCCGTAGTCCGTAGTCCGTAGAAAGGTTTGCTGACAGGCATTGCTCCCCGACGGCACCGCCACTGACTACTGACCACGGATTACTTCCCCGCTCGCCCGATCGCATCGAGATCGGCGGGGCCGAGGCCGAAGCGGACGCGCTCGCCGACCGGGTCACCCTCGTGGTGGGCCTCGACGCGCATCCCCTCGTTGTGGGGCTGGAGGGTGATGTCGCACCACCCCTCATCGCGCAGGAGTTCCATGATCCGCACATGAAGGCCCGGCTGTACGCTCAGCTGCTGCATCTGCATCGCTCACCTCGTCCCTTCGCGTCGGCGGGTTTGTGGCACCCCGCCGCTGATCCTCTCCCCCTAATTGTGCGCGGCGCAGGGCGCGCGGTCTATGCCCCACCTGCCCCGCCGTCTGTCCCGCGCGCGGCTCGGTCTCGGGATGGAGTGCGAGAGTACGCTCGGCCAGCGCGCTCCGGGCCGGGTCCGGGGGCGAATGGGTGACGATGGGGGGACGAGCCCGCCACGGGGTACGGTTCACGGTCGCCGCGCGGTCGCTCGGCACCGGATCGTCCCAGGACCGCGCGGTGCCGCGCCGCTTTCCCGGCGCGGCACCCTCGTCTGGCTGGTCTATGCCGCCGCCGGGGTCGCCGATCCCGACGATGGCATGTCGTACGGACAGGCGTTGGCATGATTTCTGCCCCTTCTGCAAGGTACATTGCCGGGCGAATCGGCATGAGAACGATGGATTGTAGGAGGAGTCATACATCATGGATGTCCTGAAGAATATTTTTGGCGGCGGCACGCCGGACAACTACGAACAGCGGGCGCAGCAGTACCACCAGGGTTATCAGAACGGCCAGGGGCAGTACGCCGACATGGACTCGAACGACGTCTACGATCGCTACCAGCGCACGGTCCAGCACGCGCCACCGGAGGTCGTGCAGCAGGCGCACGAGGAGGCGTTCAGCCGACTGCCGATGGACCAGCGTCAGCAGATCGTCGACCAGTTCCGCCAGGCGAACAACGACCCGCAGCAGCCCTTCCAGTATCCGCAAATGTCGGGCGGGTCGTCCGATTACGACCCGCGCCAGATGGGCGGCATGATGCGCCAGGCGCAGCAGCAGCAGCCGGATCTGCTTCAGGGCATGCTCGGGCAGGGCGGGGCACTGAGCAACCCGCTGGCGAAGATGGCGATGGCGGGCGTGGCGGCGATCGCCGCGCAGAAGCTGATGGGCGGCAATCAGGGCGGCGGCGGTGGCCTGCTCGGTAACATCCTGGGCAATCGCTAGCCGGTGGTGGTGCCGGGGCGGCCCTCGGCACAGAAAGGAACGCGCATGTCAGCCGCAGGGATCGCCGTCATCAGCCTGACGCCCGTGGTGTTCACGGAGGGAGCCGGTTCTCCCGGCCCGAACGAGCTGCTGGCCCCGGCGGGCCAGGTGGCGACCTATGAACTCCCGGTGGCGGGGCCGCGCGGCGAGGCGATCGGTCAGGTCATCGGCGCGTGGCACACCCCGGTGGACAACCTCTCGTCGCTCGGAGCCTTCTCGCGCCTGGACGTGGTCCCCTCGCAGCAAAATCCGTCGGGCGTGCAGTTGAGCGCCTCGGGACAGCCGGGACAACAGGGGCGCATCCGCCTGCGGATCACCGTCCTCTGCGAAGTCGGCGGCGGACGGCGCAGCGGCTACTGACATCTCTAGAGGGTGTTAGGCACTTCAGGCTGACGGTCGTATACTCCACGCGCATAGTGACGCGTGGAGGTGACTGCCGTGACGGATCGCAAGCCATACCCGAGCGATGTCGGCGACGAGGAGTGGGCGCTCGTGGCACCGTATCTGACGCTCCTCGATGAGGGCGCGCCGCAGCGGGTCCATGCGCTGCGGGAGGTCTTCAACGCCCTGCGCTGGCTGGTGCGGGCGGGGGCCAGCTGGCGGATGCTGCCGCACGACCTGCCGCCGTGGCCGCTGGTCTACCAGCAGACGCAGCGCTGGCTCGCGGCGGGCGTCTTCGACGCCCTGGTGGCGGATCTCCGCCGCGTGCTGCGGCTGGCGGACGGGCGCGCGGCCGAGCCGACGGCGGCGATCCTGGACAGCCGCACGCTGCAATCGACGCCGGAGAGCGGCGGGCGGGCGGGCTACGACGGGGCCAAGCGGCGCAAGGGGAGCAAGGTCCACCTCGCGGTGGACACGCTCGGGCAGTTCCTGGCGCTGCATGTCACCCCGGCGAGCGCGCAAGACCGCGCCCAGGTGGCGGCCCTGGCGGTGGCGGTGCAGGAGGCGACCGGTGAGCACGTCGAACTGGCCTACGTGGACCAGGGCTACACCGGCGACCGGCCCGCCGACGCCGCTGCCGCGCACGGCATCGCGCTGGCGGTGGTCACCCTCGACGCGGTCAAGCGCGGCTTCGTGCTGCTGCCGCGCCGGTGGGTCGTGGAGCGGAGTTTCGGCTGGCTGGCCCGCTTCCGCCGCTTGGCCCGCGACTATGAGCGCCTCGCCCAAACGCTCTCCGAGCGCCATCTCGTCGCCTTCGCCATCCCGATGGCGACCCGGCTCATACATTTGTTAGCCCAGAGTGCCTAACACCCTCTAGTGAGCGCGCAATAGAGAGACCGCAATACACGGGTGGCGGCGAACGGGGCGCGAATGCACGCTCGTCGCCGCCCCATAGCGTCGGGGATACCGGACAAAGGTCGAGGCGCGACGGCTGGTGCTAGCGGTGCGTTACGCGACCACGCTGTAGCCCGCGCGTCGCACATCCCGATCGACACGGTAGCGGCATATCGGTGCGGCGCTACCGTGTCGCGGGCGCTGCTCGTGTACCCCTGGCATATCCGCTCGCGCGGGATGGTGCCTTACGAGTCGCCCACGACGACAATTCCCTGCCTCGCGAGTCGAGGTGAGCGACGTGGCACCGGTCGGCGGTGCCAATGGCCCCACCGGGTAAGCCCGCCCCCTGCGCCATCGGCATACCCGTCGTACCCGGTCCCGCCAGCCGAGCCCCCTGCCGTCGCAGCAGCAGCGACACACCAGCCACCGAAGACACGCAAGGAGCGCTCCCGATGGGCACCGATGCGACCGCGATGCCGACGACCGCCGCCCCCACCGCCGCGCGGTCGCTCTTCATCCGCCGCACCTACCTCCACCTCGCGGGGGCGATCCTGGCCTGCGCCGCCGTGGATACGCTCTTGTTGCGCTGGTCCGGCGCGCGGGACCTTTCCGAGGCGATGACGCGCGGCTACAACTGGCTAATCGTCCTCGCCCTCTTCTTCGGCGCGTCCACGCTCGCCGATCGCTGGGCGCGCGCCGCCACCGCGCCCGGCAGGCAATACCTCGGCCTCGGCCTCTTCGTCGCCGCCCAGGCGATCGTGCTGCTGCCGATCCTCCTCGTCGCGGTGCGCTACAGCACGCCCGATGTGCTACCGACGGCGGGGATTCTGACGCTCGGCCTCTTCCTCGGGCTGACGGCGATGGCCTTCCTCTCGGGGGCCGATTTCTCGTTCCTGCGCGGCGCGCTGGTGATCGGCGGCTTCCTGGCGCTCGGGCTGATCGTGGTCAGCATCATCTTCGGGCTGAACCTGGGGGTCTGGTTCGCGGTGGCCCTGGTTGCCTATGCTGGGGGCGCGATCCTCTACCAGACCTCGGCGATCGTCCGCGACTATCGCACCGATCAGTACGTCGCCGCCGCGCTCGGCCTCTTCGCTGCGGTCGCGCTCCTCTTCTGGAACATCCTCAACATCGTCCAGTCACGTCGCTGAGCATACTGTCTGCCGGGCGCTGACCACGACGCCGATGCGGCGCGCTTCCCCCCCACCCCTTTCTCCCCCTGCTCTCCCGTCCCCCTTCGTGTCTCTGTGTCTCCTGTTAATCCTCCTTTCGTCCCTTCTCTCCCCGTTCTCTGTGGACCGGTCCGCTTGCGGGCTCTGTGGCAAAACCCCGTCTCTCTCCCGTCCCCCGCTGTGTCGCTGTGTCTCCTGTTCCGTTCCCTTGCTCCCCGTTCTTTATGTCTCTGCGTCTCTGAGGCCCACGTCCCTTCTTGCCCTACTCCGCCGTTGGCTGCCCGGCGGGGCCAAGGTCGCCGCCCATGCGCCCGCGCGAGCGATCACGCCCGCCGCGCAGCGGGACCAGCGCCGAGGCTTTGCCGAGGCCGATCGGCGGCATCGCCGCGTAGATCGTCTCCCAGGCACCCGGCGCGATGCGGTACGTCTCGTGCCAGATGCCGACATCGCCGCTGGCCGCGCCGACCCGCTTGTTGAACGCCACCCAGGCGGGCCAGTGCTCATGCTCGTGGGCACGAGCATACGCTTCGAGCGCGTCGAACGAGCGCCAATACTGGACCATCACCGTGGGGATCGGCCCCGAGGTATAGCCGAGGAAGCCGCTGTCCGGGGTCGTCGCCAGCTCGCGGAGCATCCGGGGCATCGCCAGGGAGACCGGGAGCCACTTGTGGAGCTTCCAGGGTCGGTTGATCCGCACCCCGATCACGAAGACGACGAACTCGCCCTCGATGGCTGCGGTCGTTCGTCCGGTGTGCGCTGTCGCCATCGGTGGGCTCCTTTCATTGTGCATACGCGGCGTGGGTGTCGGCGTGGGTATCGGGGCGCGGTATCGCTGCGGCGCGTGTCACCGTTGCGCGGCGGCGCTTCGTGCCGCGTTTCGCAAGCGGTCGTAAGATGTGCTCCTCCCCCGCTCCTGGAATCGGCGGATTCCCCCGGAGGCATTGCGCCCTTCATGGGTGCATTGCGCCCTTCATGGGTGGGAGCTACTACCCCCTGGGCGGCGGGGGTGCGGGCGGGAGCCCCACCAGCGATGACGAAACGGACCACTTAGTGCTCCATTTCATAATCGCTTGTCGGGTTGCCGCTCATCCACCCGCACCCCCGCCGCCTGCGGGCGGCACCCCGCCGCCCAAAGGGCACCCGCCCATCCGAGGAGCGGGGGAAGGAGTAACCCTACAGGTGATTGCGAAACACAGCACTAAGCGCTCTTCGAGGTCCGGCCAGGGGCGCTCGCGCTCGGCCTCCGAGGCGGGCAGCGGCGGTACGGGCGCGGCGAACGACGACCCCTGCGCGCGCGCGGCGCGGAGGGCGTTATAGGTGCTGGCGGCGTGCGAGACGAAGCCGATCCCCCAGCCGAAAAGCGGCCACAGCGCCCAGAGATAGTGCGGGCCGGTGGCGAGATTGAGGGCGATCAGGCCGCCATTGACCGTGGCGAAGGCGACCGCGTGATCGCGGAACTCGCGAAGTGTGCCGTTGCTCCGCCCCTCCTCGGCTTGCTGTAGCTGCCGCCGCGCGTGACCGTGCATCGCTCCCCCTCCCTCGCGGCGATACGCCCTGCCGCGCACCGCCGCCGAATGACCGGGCCGCACCGCCCGACATGCTCCCGCCGACAAAGAGATACGGGCACCTCTCGCCGCCGCTATACTCCACCCGCCTGCCCGCCGACCCCTTGACCTTCCACTTTGCTAGGTCGGCACTGATGGTATGATACACCTGACACATTGGAAGGTCAAGGGGTAGCGAAAAAGGGTGCGATGGCCGACTATACGCCGAACGCCACGGCGGCATCGTTGCTGGGCTTCTTGCACGAGGGGCCGCTGACCGGCTGGGAATTGCTGGCGACCGCGCAGGCGCGGATCGGCGATTTCTGGTCGCTGACGCAGAGCCAGGTCTATCGGGAGCTGACCGCGATGGCGGCGGCGGGGCTGATCGTGGCGGGGGAGCGCGGCCCGCGCGACCGTCGCCCCTACAGCCTGACCGAGGCGGGGCGCGCGGCGTTCGCCACCTGGGCGGAGCGGGAACCGGGACCGGAGACGATCCGCATCCCGCTGCTGCTGGCGGTCTGCTTCGGGCGCTATCTGCCGCCGGAACGGCTCGCGGCGACCCTGGCGCGGCACCGCGCGAGCCACGCCGCGCGCCTCGCCGCATACGAGGCGGAGCGCGCGACCTGCGCCGATTGGGCGGCGGGCAACCCGTATGGGCTGGCGACGCTCGACTTCGGCATCGCCTACGAACGCGCGACCCTCGGCTGGTACGACACCCTGCCGGGGACGTTGGGGGAGTCGTGAGTCGTGAGTCGTGGGGCGTGAGAAAGGAGCAGAACTGCTCTAATCCCGGCGTACAGAGCGCGGTGCAGCCAGGTTCGACCTGGACGGTTATTCCAAACCGAATACCATTGCTATCACGCACGCAAATCCCGTTGTATAGATGATGCGTCTCGTGAAAGGTTCCCGATGTTGAAACAGCGTCTGCGCCAGGTCGGGGAGGATATGGTGGTGACGATACCAAAGGAAGATTTGGAGCGTCTGGGATTAACACCAGGCGATTGGGTCGCCTTCGAACCGATGACGATCGAGGATGTGGAGCGCGGAGGTCTTTCACCGGACTTTCAGGCACTCGTTGATTCTTTTTGGGATCGCCCCGGTTTCCAAGAGGGGCTGAAGTATCTGAAGGATCGGTAGCTCGGGCAGAACTGCCCTTGCTACCAAGGAGCGAACGTATCCTCCCCATATCGCTCGGTAGCAATTGTCGTATAAATGCTATCCTCGCTGCGACGAGCGACTATAACGGAGAAGGAGGAAGCAAATGGTACAGCCTGCGGGCGCGGCCAATTTGGGTCGACTAGTCCGCCGGGATGCGCGGGAGGCGTGGGCGCATGAAGCGCACCAATTCACGCCCTGGCTTATGCAGCACATCGATCAATTGAACGAGGCAATCGGGTTCGAGATCGAACTGATAGCACACGAAGAGCGGGTCGGACCTTTCGCGGTGGACCTGTATGGCAAAGAGGTGCAGACAGGGCATCCCGCAATCATCGAGAATCAGTTAGAGGCATCCGATCATAGTCATCTAGGCCAACTATCAACTTATGCTGCCGGGTTGAAAGCTGGCGTCATTGTCTGGGTAACCCCAAATTTCCGCGATGAACATCGCGCCGCGCTAGACTGGCTAAATGAGATTAGCCCGCAAGATGTCAACTTCTTCGGCATCGAGATCGAGATTCTTGAAATCAATGGGCAGCGCGCTCCAAACTTCAAGGCGGTGGTACAGCCGAACAGCTGGGGTGCAAGGTCTTTACCAGCCGACGCTGTTGGAGGAAAAACGACCAGCGACCGGCGTCTAGCGTTCCAGGTATTCTACGCTAATATCTTGGAAATATTGAAAGCGCGCGCTCCAGGAATTACTGCCGCGAGCCGGACACAACCGGAAAGCTGGTTCAGCTTTGCGTCGGGTCGAGCGGGGGTAGCCTTCGGCTGGGCCTTCACGCCACAATCACGATTCCGGGTCGAAGTTTATATTGACACCGGTGAGCGTGAGCGGAACATCGATATTTTCGAGGCATTGCACCATCAGCGCGAGGCGATCGAACATGGCATCGGCATACCTCTAGAATGGCAAGCATTAGAAGGTAGGCAAGCCAAGAGGATCGCCGTTTACGCGCCATTTCCAGTAGCGATAGGGAGTTCGCTACAGGAACTGAACCAGCTACAGGAATGGACGATTACCACAACTTTAGCGGTGGTCAATACTATTCGTCCCCGATTGAAAGCGCTCGCGAAGTAAGCGCCTTAATACTCCTTGAGTACAATCTCTCAGACACTCAGAAATACACCTTCAGGAGGCCACCATGCCCCCCACCATCACCCGCCCGAATGCCGACGAATATGCCCCATACGCCGCCAACTACATACGCCAGGTGCCCGATGGCGATGTCCTCGCGATCCTCGCCGAGCAACTGCCCGCACTCGATAGCTTGCTCGGGGGGCTCTCCGACGAGGGGGCATCGGGCCGCTTCGCACCGGGAGAGTGGAGCGTCAAGGAGGTCGTCGGTCACCTGATCGACGCGGAGCGCATCTTTTCCTATCGCCTCCTCGCGGTCTCGCGCGGCGAGCAGGTCAGCCTCCCCGGCTTCGAGCAGGATGACTACGTGCGCGCGGCCAGCTTCGACGCGCGTTCCTTCGCCGACCTCCGCGAGGAATTGCACCTGCTACGCCGCGCGAATCTGCTGGCCTACCGCACCATCACCCCCGAAGTCGCCCTGCGGCGCGGCACGGCGAACGGCCACACCTTCAGCGTGCGCGCGCTCGTCTACCTCCTGGCCGGGCACTGCAACTATCATCTCGTCGATCTGCGCGAGCAATACCTGCCCGCGCTGGGGTACTGACGAGCGGCGACCCCATCCCCGCCCCAACCTTGACAAGCACCCCCCGAGATCGCAATATATGTAGAGATATGCATGTATGCTCATGGAGGGGTTCGATGGTCGTCTACGAGCCGCAAGCCGATCGCTGCGATGTCCCCTGCCTCCACCCGGAGACGGTGCGTGCCGCGCGCTTAAGCCTGCTCCCCCACGAGGAGGCGCGCGCGTTGGCGGATATCTTCAGCGTGCTGGCCGATCCGTCGCGCGTGCGGCTGCTGGCGGCGCTGGCGGAGCGCGAACTCTGCGTCTGCGACCTCGCCAACGTCCTCGGGCGGCGGCAATCGACCGTCTCCCACCAGTTGCGCCTCCTGCGCGCGCTGCGGATCGTCCGCTTCCGCAAGGAGGGGCGCGTCGCCTACTACGCGCTCGACGACGACCACGTCACCGGGCTGCTGGCGCAGGCGTTGGAACACGTCCGCGAGGGTGTCGGCGCGGCGGGCAGTGTCCGCGCGGCGAGTTGAGGAAATACGGGGGAGGGGCGCTGGCGTGGGCCACGCCCGATGATCGATGGGTGCGTGCGTGCGTGCAACGGAGTAGTGCTTGAAGGAAAAGGGGGGCGCAATGATCGGCACCACGGAAGGACCAGGAACCCTGCGCTTCCACGTCGAGGGGCTGACCCGTCCCTCCTGTGCCGCCAAGGTGGAGCGCGCGATCGGGCAACTCCCGGGCGTCCGCGCGAGCCACGTCGACTACCGCACCGGGCAGCTCGTCGTCGAGGCGGCGGCCACGGTCGCGCCGGAAGCGATCGCCGAGGCCGGGACCGCCAGCGGCCACCCGACCGTCATCGCGGCGGGTGGCGCGCTCAGCCGGTGCGAATGGGCGATCGAGGGGATGGACTGCGCCGATTGCGCGCGCAAGATCGACCTGGCCGTCTCGGCCCTCCCCGGCGTCAGCGGCGTCGCGATCAACGTCGGCAGCGGGCGCATGCGCCTCGCGCTCGACGAGGCGCAGACCGCGCCCGGCGACGTGGTGCGGCGGGTCCGCGCGCTCGGCTACACCGCGCGGCCCCCGGCGGCGGCGCTCGCGGCCCCCACCCCCTGGTACAAGACCGCCAAGGGGCGACTCGTCCTCGGCAGCGGCGCGCTCGTCGCGCTCGCGTTTCTGGCCTCGTTCGTCGCGCCCGCGTTCGCCCCCTGGACCTACGCCGCCGCGACCCTGCTGGCGGTCGTGCCGGTCGCGCGCAAGGCGTGGGGCGCGGCCCGCACCGGGAGCCCGTTCGACATCAACGCCCTCGTCTCGATCGCGGCGCTCGGCGCGCTGCTCATCGGCGCACAGGCGGAGGGGGCGCTGGTCGTCTTCCTCTTCGCGGTCGGGGAGCTGCTGGAAGGGATCGCGGCGGGCCGCGCGCGCCACGCCATCGAAGCGCTCGGCGCGGTGACGCCGAAGACGGCGCGGCTGGTGCAGGGCGAGGCCATGCGCGACGTGCCCGCCGACAGCCTGGCGATCGGCGATCGGGTCCGCGTCCTCCCCGGCGAGCGGATCCCGGCGGACGGCACGATCGTCGCGGGCCTCTCGGCGGTGGATGAGGCCGTGATCACCGGCGAATCGGTCCCGGTCGCCAAGGGGCCGGGCGCGGGGGTCTACGCCGGGAGCATCAACGCCGATGGCGCGCTGACGATCGCCGTCGCCGCCGAGGCGAGCGACACCACCCTGGCGCGGATCGTCCGGCTCGTCACCGAGGCGGAGGCGGGCAAGGCTCCCACCGCGCGCTTCATCGACCGCTTCTCGCGCTACTACACCCCCGCCGTCCTGGCGGTCGCGGTCCTCGTCGCGATCGTGCCGCCGCTGGCCTTCGGCGGCGACTGGTCGGCCTGGATCTACAAGGCGCTGGCGCTGCTGCTGATCGGCTGCCCCTGCGCGCTCGTCCTCTCCACCCCGGCGGCGATCACCAGCGCGATCAGCGCGGGCGCGCGGCAAGGGCTGCTCATCAAGGGGGGCGGCGCGCTCGAAGCGCTCGCGAAGGTCCGCACGATCGCCTTCGACAAGACCGGCACCCTCACGCGCGGCGAGCCCCGCGTGACCGACATCGTGCCGCTCGGTGCGGCGGATGCGGCGACGATCCTGGCCCTCGCGGCGGCGGTCGAGGCGGCGAGCGCCCACCCCCTCGCCGAGGCGATCCGCGCCCGCGCCGAGGGCGACGGCCTCGCCTACACCCCCGCCGCCGACGGCCAGGCGCTGCCCGGTCGGGCCGCGACCGGCACGGTGGGCGGGCGGACCCTGGCGGTCGGCAGCCCGCGCTACGCGACCGAGCGGGGGGCGGACACCCGGGCCAGCGCCGCCGCCATATCGGCGCTGGAAGGGGCCGGGAAGACCGTCGTGGTGCTGCTCGATGGCGCACAGGCGCTCGGCCTGCTCGCCCTGCGCGACGAGCCGCGCCCCGACGCCCGCGCCGCCATCGCGGCCCTCCGCGCGCAAGGGATCGCGTGTACCATGCTGACCGGCGACAACGCCCGCACCGGCGCGGCGATCGCCGCCGACCTGGGGTTGGACGTGCGCGCCGAGCTGCTGCCCGAGGACAAGGTGGCGGCGGTGGCGACGCTGCGGGCGCGCGGCCCGATCGCGATGGTCGGCGACGGCATCAACGACGCCCCGGCCCTGGCGACCGCCGATGTCGGGATCGCGATGGGCGGCGGCACCGCCGTGGCGCTGGAAACCGCCGACGCGGCGCTGCTGCGCGGCACGCTGGTCGGGGTGCCCGATCTCGTCCGCCTGTCGCGCGCGGCGCTGGGCAACATCTGGCAGAACGTCGCCTTCGCCCTCGGCCTGAAAGCGATCTTCCTGGTCACCACCCTCCTCGGCGTCACGGACCTCTGGGTCGCGGTCCTCTCCGATACCGGCGCGACCGCCCTGGTGACCCTCAACGCCCTGCGCCTCCTCCGCTTCCGCGCCAGGCGCTAGAGCGGGCACCTCGGCAGCCCGCGCCACGCGACCGCGCAGGCAAGGAAGGACCGTCATGGCCTACGATCACGGACACGCGCACAGCCACGCCCCGGCGAACTTTGGCCGGGCCTTCGCGATCGGCATCGCGCTGAACACCGGTTTCGTCGTCATCGAGGCGGTCTTCGGCGTCCTCGCGGGGTCGCTCGCCCTCGTCGCGGACGCCGGACACAACCTCAGCGACGTGCTGGGCCTCCTCCTTGCCTGGGGCGCGAGCATCCTGGTCCGCCGCCGCCCGACGATACGCCGCACCTACGGCCTGCGCCGCAGCTCGATCCTCGCCGCCCTGCTCAACGCCGTCTTCCTGCTACTCGCGATCGGGGCGATCGGCCGGGAGGCGCTCGGGCGCTTCGCCCACCCGCAGCCGACCGCCGGGGGGCCGATCATCGCGGTGGCGCTCGTCGGCATCGTCATCAATGGCACCACCGCCCTCCTCTTCGCCTCGTGGCGGCGGGGCGATCTCAACATCCGGGGCGCGTATCTGCACATGGCGGCGGACGCCGGGGTCTCGCTCGGCGTGGTCCTCGCGGGCCTCGCGATCCTCCTCACCGGCTGGCGGTGGCTCGACCCGGCGGTGAGCCTCGCGATCGTGGTGGTGATCTTCGTCGGCACCTGGGGACTGCTGCGCGACTCGGTCAACCTGGCGCTCGACGCGGTGCCGGCGGGGATCGACACCGCCGCCGTCGCCGCCTACCTGTCCGCCCTGCCCGGCGTGACGGCGGTCCATGATCTGCACATCTGGGCGATGAGCACGACCGAGACGGCGCTGACCGCCCACCTCGTCATACCGGGTGGCGGGGACACCGATGCCCTCCTGGCGCGCGCCTGCGGCGAATTGCACGACCGCTTCGGTATCGCGCACGCCACCATGCAGATCGAGCGCGGCGATCCGGCCCACCCCTGCGGCCTCGCCTCGGCGGGGGCGATCTGAGCGCCGCGTTTCGCAAGCGGCGGTAGGGTTAACGGCGTGGGGCGGACCGCTCCCCGCCGCTGCGGCGGCGACCCTCCCAGGCCAGCAACGCCTCCCCCTCTCCCTGAGAGGCGGGTCGCCCGGAGGCATTGCGCCCTTCATGGGTGCATTGCGCCCTTCATGGGTGGGAGCTACCGCCCGCTGGGCGGCGGGTGCCGCCCGCAGACGGCGGGGGTGCGGGCCATCCCCACCAGCGATTATGAAACGGATCACCAGGCGCCGCCATCCGGTCGCGGGCGCACCACCCACCGAACGCGCTACTATACGCGGCGGGGGTCCTTCTCATGGATCGCCCGCCACCGTGGCGCGCGGCCCCCCTATCAGGGCGCGAGCACATCACTCAGGGGGAGATCACCACCGATGACCGCCGTCATTCTCGGGCTCGTCGCCGCCTGTTTCTTCGTCATCCCCAGCCTCGTCACGCTGCGGAATGGGACCCTGACCGGGCCGGGGCGCTCGTTCGCCATCGCCATCGCCGCCGGGATCCTGCTCGTCCTCGCCTTCGGCGACCTCTTCCCGGAAGCCCTCGCCGAAGCGGGGCGCGGCGCGGTCGTCGGCTTCATCGCCGGGTTCGCCCTCCTCTTCCTCGTCGAGACCTTCACCCACGCCCACACCCACCACGCCCCGGACGAGCATGTGCAGCGCCACTCGTTGACGCCGTTCGTCCTCGGCCTCGGCATCCACAACGCCGCCGATGGCTTCGCGCTCGGCGTCAGCACCGACCTCTCGGTCGGCTCGTCGCTCGCGGTCGGCTTCGGGATCATCGTCCACCAGTTGCCGGTGGCGATCTCGCTCGCCGCCGTCTTCGCCACCGCGAACGCCTCCCGCCGCGACCTCCTGCGGACCTCCGCCCTGCTCGGCCTCGTCATCCCGGTCGCCGCCGGGCTCACCGCCGCCCTGCCGCTCCCGAACCTCAACGCGGTCGGCATCCTCACCGGCATCGCGGCGGGCGTGCTGACCTACATGGGCGCGACCCACCTCCTGCCGGAGGCGCAGGCCGAGCACCCGCGCCCGGCGGTGGGCATCACCTTCATCGCCACCCTGGCGATTATGGTCGGGCTCCTCTTCTTCGTGATCGAGCGCTGATCCTGGCAAGCGGGGGAACCGCTGCTCGCGCCGCAGCAGCCCTTCGCTCAGTGGTCCGCCGACGACGTACGCGGCGCGCTCACGCAAGCCGCCGACGGCGAAGAAGCGTGAGCGCGCGATCTGCTCGCTGCCGGTGCCGACCCGAACGGGAGGCCACCCATCATGGCGATCCAGTGCGGCGAGTTGGCGATCGTCGAGCGGTTCATCGCCGCCGGGGTGAGGCCGCAGCGCCGCTCCCCCGCTCCTCGGCCGGGCGGGTCCCCCGGAGGCATTGCGCCTTCATGGGTGGGAGCTACCGCCCGTCATGCCCCGCCCACTCCCGCAACGAAGCCCCGCTCCCGAATCGGGAGCGGGGTGGCGCGTAGCGCCGGGTGAGGGCCGCACCGGACGTGGGCGTTCCGGGGGTTGACCCGCCCGGCTGGGGGCAGCCATAGGCGTCACACAGCAAGCCCCGCTCCCGAATCGGGAGCGGGGTGGCGAGCAATTGCGAGCCGGGGTGAGGGCCATCCCTGGCGTAGCGTTCCAGGGGCAGCCATAGACGGCACCGGCGAAGCCCACCCGCGCGGGCTGGAACGTTAACATCGCGATAGCCAGTAACCAGAAGCGCCAATAACGGCGCTTCCCCCTCTCCTAGAATTGGGAGAGGGGGTGGCGAGCGCAGCGAGCCGGGGGTGAGGGCCGTCCCCGCAGGCGGCGAGGCCACCATCCCGGCCTCGCCACGCGGTACAGCGGCAGCTATCGAGGGGAAGTTACTCGCCGACCGGAAGCGGCTCCGCGCGCCCATCGGGGCTGCGGGCGAGGCCGGGCAGGCGCGCGGGCACGACCAGCCGCGCCGCGCCGATCCGCGCGTCGGCCATGCCGTAATAGACATCGACCTGCCCATCGTCGCGCGGGTCGAGCGCGGTCGGGAAGACGACGTTGCTGACGATCCCCTCGCGCTCCTCCAGGTGCTCCGGGGCCAGGACCGGCTCGGGGGAGCGGTAGAGGATGCGGCGCGGATCGTCGCGATCGAGGATCATCGCCCCGGCGGCGTAGGTCGCGCGCGGGCCGTGGACGCCATCCGGCAGGATCGTCGGCCCGACGCCGTGATAGAGGAAGAGCCAGCCGAGCGGCGTGAGGAGCGGTGGCGGCCCACCGCCGAGTTTCAGCGCCTCCCACGGCTGTTCCGGCACCACCAGCTCATGGTGATCGAACCAGAAGAGGAGATTGTGCTCCGCCGCGTGGATCGCCTCGAGCGGCGCATAGGAGAGCCAGATCGTCGGGCGCGTCTCGCCGATGCCGGCGGGCTGCACCCGCCCGGGCTTGTCGGTCCACCAATCGACATCGAAGTCGGGGCGGTGGAGCAGCGCCAGCGCGGGTCGCCCGTGCGGGTCGAGCACCGGCTCGGGGAAGAGCGCGATATCCTTGTTCGGATAGAGATCGAAGTCGGTCTGATAGCGCGCGTCGTAGGCGAACTTCGCCTGCCCCAAGCGCCGCCAGCGGTAGCCATCCTCCGAGATCGCCAGGGCGGCGCGCGGCCCCAGCGGCCCGAACGCGGCGTAGGCCATCACGTAACGGTCGAGCGCGGGGATGAAGGTGACGCGCGGATCCTCGACCCCGGCGGTTTCGTGATTGCGCTCGAAGAGTTCATCGGGCTCCAGCGCGTAGCCGAGCCGCTCGACCCCGACCGGGCGATCGCCGTCGAAACGGACGCGCGCCAGCCCGACGCGCGAATAGTTGCCCACGCCCACGACGCGCGGATAGAGCAGCAGCGCACCCGCACGATCGCGCGCGCAGGCGGGATTGAGCACCCCCAGTGCCTCGTTCGGGTCGGCAGGGTTCCCTGCCATGATCTGACCCAGACGCCGCAGGGCGAACGGGCGATCGGTGGCGCTCATGCAATACTCCAATCGAACACATTTCATCGCGTCCCACGCGCACAGAATTTAACACGGGCGTGGCGGCTCGCACCGCCACGCCCACCGACGTCCCGCGCTTGAAGAGCAATTATGCGTGTTTGGTCGGCTTGCCCGCCACCTCGTCCCAGCCGTGCAGGCCGCGACCGAGCTGATAGCGCAGGTGCAGCTCCCGCCCGTCCGGGGCGACCAGCGTTTTGTGGGCGCTCAGCGGGTGCAGCAGCACCCCCGCGACCGTCGCGACCGCGCCCGGCTCGTCGCCCTCGGCGCGCAGTTGGATACTCTGCGCGCCCGTCGCCAGCACGAGCGGCACCGGCGTGAGGCGTTGCAGCCAGGGGTAGTCGTCCGGCGCGGGCGCGGCCACGGACGGCCCCTCCCGCTCGCCGAGGCGCGCGGTCAGCGTCGCGCCGGGGCCCTCGTGCAACTCCGCCGCCGCCGGGGGACGCCCGACGTAGAGGACGTACTCCCCCGCCTCGGGGACGTGGCATCGCCAGGTCAGCGTATCGCCGGCGTGGAGGACCGGGGCATCGGCGCGGTGCTGCCCGGTCGCGGGGCCGCGCAGGGCGGCGGTGCGAGCGCGCAGCGTCTGCCAGCGGTCGGCGCGCACGGTGCGGTAGGGCAGGAAGCGCGCCGCCTCCGGCACCTGCGCCACCGCCTGCAAGGCCAGCAGCGCCTCGATCGTCGATTCGGCCCCGGCGTTGCGGCTGACGTGATAGCCCCCCTGCTCGCCATCGCTCGCATCGATCCCATCGAAGCCGCGCCCGGTCAGCGGATCGTAGAGGGGCAGGCCAACCGCGTTGTTGCCGTAGAACCAGGCGGCGTGCAACCCGGCCATCCGGGCGTAGCGCGGCTTGCCCGTGGCGGCGTGGAGGGCCAGCGCCGCCTGCACCATCCCATTCACGCCGTACGCTTGCTGCCCCGCGACGAGCGGCAGGGGCTGCAACTCGTGGATCCGCTCCATCGCCAGCTGCCAGGCGAAGAAGCCATCCACCTCCCGCCCCGCCGCCAGCAGCCAATCGGCGCGGCCCAGGAGCATCCCGGCGCGCGCCAGCGCCTCCGCGCTGTGGGCACCCCAGGCGTGCCAGAGGCCGAGTTCGGCGAAGCTTTGCGGGTGTACGCCCCACGGCAACCCGCACGGCCCCGCGCAGGAGAACGCCGCCAGCGCATCGGCCAGCGCGGTCAGCAGCGCGGCGGTCGTCGGGTTCGGCGCGGTCGTCTGATAGCACGCCAGCCCCAGCACCGTCACCGCCGAGAGGGTCGGTGAATCGCCGAGGAACCAGCCGGGGACGGTATGCCCCGGCACCGTGCGCCAGGTGCGCGGCCCCGCGAGTTGCCGGGCGATCAGCCCCTCCGTCCGCAGGTACGCCTCGCGCAGGCGGGCGGTGTAGGCCGGATCGCTGGCGGCGAAAGCGGCGCAACCGCGCGCGAGGGCCAGCAGGGCGCGGCAGGTCCACCAGTCGAGGTCGTCGCGGCTGGTGATCCCGTCGGTGTTGATCGTCCCGGCGCGGTCGAGGACGAAGTTGTAGTACGCCCCCGCCGGATTCTGCATCCGCAGGACGAAGTTCAGCGCGGCGCGCGCGCGCGCCAGCGCGGCGGGCGCACCGGTCGCGGTCCAGTGATTGAGGTAGACGAGGGCGGCGCGCGCCACATCGTCCACCGCCGCGATCCCCTCGTCGGCGGCGTCGTTGTGCAGATAGTCGCCCGCCTCGCAGTAGATGTGGGTCAGCATGGTCGGCAAGCCATCGAGTTCGACAACATCGGAGAGGTAATCGAGGTGTGTGAGATTCAGGGGGCCTCCAGGGGGGTGAGCAGACGGTGGTCTAGCATCAAGGGGGAGCGCTTATGGGCGGGGCATGGCGGGCGTGGGCTACCGAGGGCAGCCACTACCCCAAAGGGCAGCTACTACCCCGGCTGCATGGCCTGCGGTCACGCAGCTCTAAGCCCGGCTTGGGCGCACCTCCCCTCCGGGGACTGGGCGGCTACGGTGCGGTATGTGGCGCTCATCGGCGCTGCGGTCCAGGGGACGACGCGCCCCGACACCGGGCCGGGTGGCCGACGACGGGCGCTACGCGCGTACCGCGATCCTGACGAGCGACCACACGGCACCGATCGCTGTAGGACTGACGCGGTTGAGCACGAAGCAGGCGCGATTTCGGCGCAAATCCACGTTCAACCGCGTCAATCCTACACCCGAGTGCCGCGTTGCGCGCATACGTGGCGGGTTACGACCGCTCCCCGCCGCCGTAGCGGCGGGGAGCGGTCAGCTTAAGAAAGGGCCGCCTCCGCCGCACCGCCGATCGCCGTCGGCGCTTCCACGCCGTGAAAGCGCGCCGGATAGGCGAAGGGGCGTGGGGCGGTCGGCAGCGCCTCGCGCAGGGCGATGGCGAAACAACTCCCGTAGCGCCGCGCGACGGCGGGCCAGGTCATCTGCCGCCCGAAGCGGTAGGCGCGGCGACCGAGCGTCTCGCGCGCGGCGGGGTCGTCCAGCAGGTCCAGCAGCCCGCGCGCGAAGCCGCCCGCATCGCCGAACGGCACCAGCAGGCCCCGCCCGGCGGCCAGCAGTTCGGTCGCATAGGAGTAGGGGGTCGAGATCACCGCCTTGCCCGCCCCGACGGTGTAGGCGAGCGCGCCGGAGGTGATCTGCTCCTTGCCGGGGTAGGGGGTCAGGTAGACATCGGCGGCGCGGATGTAGCCGACCAGATCGTCCATCTCCACGAAGCGGTCGATGAAGCTGACGTTGGCGGCGACGCCGAGTTCCGCCGCGAGCGCCACGAGGCTCTCCCGATAGCGCTCCCCCTCATGCGCCTTCACGTGCGGGTGCGTCGCCCCGACGACCATGTACAGCGCCTGCGGGTGCGCGGCCACCACCGGCGGCAGCGCGCGGATGACCGTCTCGATCCCCTTACCGGCGGAGAGGAGCCCGAAGGTCAGCAGGACATCCCGCCCCGCGAGGCCGAGCGCCGCCTTGGCCTCCGCCGTGCCGCCGAGCGGCACATCGGGGATGCCATGATGGATCAGCATGATCTTCTCGGCGGCGATGCCGTAGACCGACTGGAGGAGCTCCACGCCGAGGCGGCTCATCACCACGATCTGCGACGAGAGGCGGGCGATCTCGGTCAGTACCCGGCGCTGCTCCGCGTCGGGCTGGCGCAGGACGGTGTGGCAGGTGGTGACGATCGGCGCGCGCACCGCGCGGAGCAGATCGAGCAGATACGCACCGGCGCTGCCGCTGAAGATGCCGTACTCGTGCTGCACCAGCACCAGATCGACCCCCTGATCGTTAATCCAGGCGGCGGTCGCACCATAGGCGGCGCGCTCCTCCTGGAGGATCGTGCGGGCGACACGCGCCGGATAATCGTAGCCCTCGGCGCGGTCGTTCATCGCCACCACGCGGAACGAGGCGGCGGGGAACGCGGTCGCCAGTGCCTCGGTCAGATCGGTCGTGAACGTGGCGATGCCGCAGCGACGGGGTAAATAGTTGCCGATGACGGCGATATTCTGCGGTGTTGGTACGTTGAAGCGCTCCATACTCTACCTCCGTTTGGTCGCGTTGCGCTCGTGCCAAATGTGCGCGATCGACCGGAGTCGACCGACGAATGTCACGCTGTCGTCGCTGGCAGGCACGCCGCAGCGTGACAGGGCCGATGTGGGTCCGCACCGGGACAACCGCGCCAGCGTCGCGCTGGCGGTGGGTGCGGGACTGCGGGGCCGCAGCGCCGATACCCGACGGGGCAGGTGGGGCGCGAGAACGATCGATGCGGCCAATTACCGGTGCCTGAAGAAGAGGTATACGCAGCCTGTCGCGGTATCCACGAACCAACGTTCGTGTCTTGTGGCATGCTGCACAAAAGCACAACCACGATGTCGCAGGAAACCACCATATCGGGATGACTTATTACCAGGGAGCCACCATACGGCGCTCAGTAGTAGTATACCGCACTTCACACTTTATGCCAAGGTGGTCGCCCATGACGGACAGGGCTTATGCGTGAGTAGTCGGCACGCCGAGGACCAGGGCGAGGGCGGCGGTAGGGCGATCGGCCAGGGCGCGCAGGCGACCGGTGATCGCGCGGCCGCCGATCTGATGGAGCAGGCCGATCGC
>JAABUR0100002779.1_pt1 | contig 25858 bp, 24 predicted proteins | sample 5560091 | NCBI WGS metagenome assembly JAABUR01 (sample SAMN10711879, study PRJNA513375) | rock metagenome | isolation source: Antarctica rocks | place: Antarctica: Victoria Land, University Valley sud
CTAGATTGAGCGACATCAGCTGCGTCATCGAATAATCTGAAATGTACATAGCTCAGTTTGACTCGTTCATTTGAAAAGAGGTCGACGTTGATCTCTAGTTTATTCTGAATTTTGCCGTATCAGTTTTCTCAAGTAGAATTCTTTTCGTCAGTAAATCAGAAAGAATCAGGTATTTTCTGAGATCTAGAACGCTCAGAGTAGATGAAATCAGAAGAAGTGATTTCTTTAGTTTGAAGCCTAGTCTTCAACTCTTTGATTTCATTGTCTCGTTGATTACTCAGCTTGTTGAGTTGATTCGTTTCTCTGTCGAGAATCATGCATCAAGCCTTTCAGTTTTCGATAGAAACAGAGAGTATTACTGTTTCAGCGAATGACTCGTTGTCTTCACTGATGAATGATTCAGCACTAGAGAGTTTCGATGAATCAGCATCAGAGGTTTGAGAGAAACGATTTCGAAATTCTTCGAAACGCTCTTCAGTAGACGAACGACTAGACATGATGAGATTTGTTTGAAAAGAGAGTTGAACGAATGACGATGCTTGACGATTGAAGAAGAAAGACGTATAGAGTGATGTTTAATCTTCAACAAAGAAGATGAGATTTGTTTGTTGATTGATTTGATTCTTGAGCAATTCACGAAGATTCTTTATCGTCGATTCTCTTAATCGAGTTGAACAGCTTATTTTCACTCGTCTGTTTCACGAGAATGAGTTGATTCTCTTGATCGATTTGAACTGTGCGTACTTAGTGAGCAATAAGTTGTCTAGCGATTCAAACAGTCTTGTCGTTGATTCTATCAAACTCTCTAGTGTTGTTCAGTCTTTCGATTGCGTCGATCATCAGATAAACGAATTTCTTTAGACTCATTCTGTCTGTACGAGTATGTTGAATGAGTAATGAGATCAGTATCGTGTGATTAACGAATTCTTAATATAATGTCAGAATCGTGCCTAGATGAGTCAATCAGCGAAAGTCAGGGTTGAATAGTGCTTGATCTTTAGAGATAGCTATAACTGAATATTAAGAATACAGAAGAAGATGAGTACAAGAGCTTCTATTTAAGTAATATTTAGAGACTGCGCTAAGCTTGAAGAAGATGTGTTTGTGACACGAGTAGAATGTGATGTAGAAAGAAAGATAATGTTGAACAAAGAGATGTTGATGAAAGAAAATAGAGGCTAAACCAGATCTGAGCTAGAGGCACTGACTAGCTCTATTCAGCCTTGGTACGCTCGTAACAAGACATTGCATTGCATGCAGTAAGCTCAAAAGCTCAAGCAGCTCTGAAAAAGTTTCAAAAATGAGTGAAGAAAATTGCAAACTCAGCGTATGTAATGCATTGAAGCTTCACGATACTGATACATGATGTACACATTACATTAAACACAAGTAATTAAAAGACAATCATCAAAAGATTGATGAAAGACAATGCAAGACTTCATGAAGATTTAAAGATGCTGAAAATAGCTTGACTTAAGAAAATAGTTGAAAGTGAGAAGATTCACTCATCACTCATCATAAAGATTGCAATCAAAACAATGATGAATTAATTATTGAACATGAGCATGCTAAACTCATATCAAGAATACTTATGCAAATTGTTTGAAAAGAATTGTCATATTTCACAGTGCTACAAGTGCTTCAATTTTGATCATGTGATTAAATCTTGCAAAAATGAAGAATGTTGCTTCAAATGTACAGATAAACATCACATCAAAAGATGCGTTGTATTGATGAATAAAATACGATGCGCGAACTGCAATGATAATCATGAACTCTGAAAATGCTCATGTCTTAAGTGAAAACTACAGATAAAGCAATCAGAAGAAATCTTTTAAAACAAATCAATTAAATATTCTGAAGCATTAAAATACAATCATTCATTTTTTTCTTTCTTTTTGAACTTCTTAAATTCAATGAATTTCTTAAGTTCAATGAACATCTTGATGATGACAAGCAGTCGAGACATCAACAAGTCAACATGATAAGTGATGAAAGTCAAGAAAAGATGAGTTGATCATTTTTCATGCGTGATTAGCGACTCAGAAAACATGACGTCTGAACAGATACAGAAATATCAAATCAAAAAATGTGAAAAATTCTCAGTGATTGAAAGCATACAAAAAGTCATTTTAGCGCAGAGTCAACAACAGCTACAAATATCTTTATGACAAAATAACTCTTTCTGCAAATTCTACAGTACAATATCAGAAAGTTACTAAAAATTCAGAAATTATTCTTGATAAACAGAGAAATTTGCAAATTCAACATAATAATCATTCAGAAACAAAGTTATAACATTAATGTTTCATAAATGTTTAACTCAACTCACAGCTTTTCATTTAGTAGAAAATTCATCATTTTAGACAAGAACATGCATTTACGTCAATAAATATTTAAAACTCAATCAATGAACAGTGAAAACTATTGAATTAAACATCTGCTTAATCAAGCTGTTAACTAGCAGCTCAGACGATAAAATGCTGATGCTACAAGTCATAAACATTTATAACTCATGCTCACTGTTCATCATTTTTATGAAAGAATCATTTACTATTTTTTGTCTGAACAAACTAATTAAAAATGATTGCAAACGACTGATTGTAAAAGACTTTAACATGCATTACTCACATTGAGAAGACAGAAGATGTTTCACTCATCACACAATGACTAATGCTTTATTAAACATCATTATCAATGTAAGATTAAAGTTACTGCTTAAGTTAAACATAATTACTAGAAAGACTTACAATCAGCTCATAACAATAAATCTAGCGTTTAATAGCAAGAAAATACAGTTCATGATATATAAATGCAAGATGAGAACTGATCTGCATCAAGAATCTGATCATCTTTTGATTGTCATAAAGTTATGTTTATGCACATTCTTCATGCAGCTTTCAACTCATTGACTATGAAAGAAAATGAACATCAAAGTATTAAATGCTCATTTAAGAATACATTTTTTCATTGATCATTCTTTGAATGACAAGACAGCAATAAATGACAGAGTAGTTAAAATCACTCATATATTACAAGAAGTTATCAAGAAATTTACTTCTTAAGCAAAATTATTGAATTGAGCATAAGACTTTTGAAATCAGAACTGCTTGAAAGTCATGATGAAATCATGATGACTATAAATTATATGAAAAATGCAAAGTACTTTAAAGACATGAAACGATTATCTGAAATACAATGATTACAAAAACAAGATCATTAAAGAAATAAAATATTTACATTTTAGATTTCAAATACATGAGTTGAGCAATGAAACTCATCTGTACATGATGCTGACTACGAATTTATTGTCTAGCTACAGTAAAGTCTAGAAATTATCAAAAGTTTGAATGATATCAATGCGTTGCTTGATTGCAAAGCGCTGTGCATTAATTGCATGCAGAGTTTTCATGATCTTGCAAACATTGATAATCTCAATATGCATGCTACAAGCAATTTATACACAAATGAGAAAGTCAAATAAAACGCAAAATTACAAGAAAAATCGCTTATGAAAATTATTCAATTCAGTATCTTATCACTGCGTTTGTGATGATGAGAATTGAAACAGAACATTCTTATGTTTGATCTGTTGAAGATGATTAGCAGAAAGAACTCAAATCATGAACATTTTTTAAATCTTCATGTTAACTATGTATAAATTTCGTTAAGACTGCATGTCTGTTACTACGACATGAGCAACTCATGAGTTTCATTAAGTTCAACATGAACAAACTTGTGAATCTCATTAATATCGTTTAACAGATGTTCAGACATGAGCATTTTATATGCAAATGATACATTAATGAAAAAACTTCGTTAAGAAAAGAGAAATACAAGCAAGTCAATAAAGAATGATTGAACTACGCTGTTTGATTAAAAATGTAACATATGAAGATTTTTGCAAAACATGATCAATCTACATGAGAGAGATCTTTACAGATAATGCAAAACAGATGAGTTACACATTTTACAAATGAAGTGAATGTTTGCAAAATATGATATACAATGATAATGATTGTTAATAAGATTTAGCTTGACTGAAGATTATCAACAAGCGAAGATGACTAGTTGACTTGACTCGATTAATGTTGATCACTAGAGAACAAGAAGATTAAGCAGAAAAAAGAAAATAAATAGATTGTTTTTTCTTCTGTTTTTCTCATCATCTCTTTCTGTTTCTTCATTTCTTAGAATTCAGTCAGAAACGCACTTTTGTCTCACTCACTCACTTTATAGATTCAGTCACTTAGATAAAGAAAGTGCTTGACATTTCAAAGTGACTTTCAATGAGAAGAAAAATACTGAATAAATCGCTTTCTTTCATTTGATCTACACACGTCATCATATCTATTTGATCTTTTCGTCAAAGATTTTTGCTGAATGCTCATAGTCACTCTGCAATAAGACTCAATTATACATTATTTGAATGACTTTCTAATCATACAAGTGAACATGATTGAAGCTCATAAATATGAAAGTGAATTCAATGATTTATGCACTCAGTTAAAGTTTAACATTAATCTTAAAAAGAATCTTACTGACATCAAGTGCACGTTTTTGAGCATTGAACTTAATTTAATTAATATAATGATTCATCTATTATCTGATAAGCATCAGAAGATAATTCAGCTCGTTAACAGCACATTAACAAAGAGCTCATTATTGTATGAGAAACTACAAGCATTACTAAACTTTTTGTCTTTTGTGACAAAAGTCGTGATTTCTGAAAGAGTCTTTCTTAAATGACTGTTCAACGACTTAATCATCATTAAATCACGCAAGCAAAGCATTCATTACTTGATGTGACAAGATTTACTATGATGAAAGACGTTTCTTTCAAAGTGAAATGATGTATGTTTGCTTTGCAAGCATGAATTCAGACATTCTTTATATCTTTGAATCAATGCTTCAAATTTATATGACATGAGAAATTACTATCTGCATCATTTTAATTTATCATCAGCTGCTAGTCAAGCATTTTTCAAATGATTTAACATACGTTTGAGTAGCAAGCATATCAATATCAAGAAAATGACTGAAAATCTTCATGCTTTGACAGCATGATTTTCTCTTTTTACGAAGTGCAATCTCACTATATACGATGATAACACGATCATTGTCATCGACATAAACAAGATCTTCATGCGCGAAAAGACAATGCTGTCGTTGCAATGAATAGTTTTGCTGATAATCGCGCACGATATCTGCATACATGCTCAGTGAATTTCAATCATTGAAAATCGTCTAGTCAATTTGCTTTCTTAAGCGAAGTTCAGTACTATTGCTAACGAATTTTCTCAGTTAGTTACACTTCAATTAATCAACGCAAGTCATTAAGTTCTTGATACAGCGAGATCTTTTTTAATCGCTCAGCAGTCAAATATCTTTGATGAGATCTAGCAACGTTCATCAGAGATATGTATGATACAGCAAAAAGAAGTTACTTCATGTTTTGCTTCATGATCATCAGAATCAAATACTTAGCTTTAATTTCAAATCTGATCAGCTAATCAGCAAGTCTAGATGACAAGATGATTAAGATCAATATCATTAAGTCATATTTTACTGATTTATGATCACATCACATTGACATTGAGTACTCTGATATTGAGATCAAAGCTTTTCATCACTCTACATTACAGCAAGTCATAGTTGAAATTCAAAGACTTTAAGAGAATGATCAGACTCATAAGCGAAAATCTATAACATGAGATCTGCTGCTACTGTTACTACGTCAATTTGATCAATCTATCATTGAAGAAGCAACATGACATGCATCATTTTGTTTGACGTTTGCTGAATTTCTACGTATGAATGAGTTTACATAAAGTCAATTGAATAAAACATCTGACTTCAAACAATGACATTTAACTAAAAGTTCAATTATCTTTCAGAATGATTCTTTGCAACTCATTTTATCGAGCTTCAAGATTGACTCTTTCAGATGCAAGATGACATTGATCATTACTGTTGTCAACGACGAAGCGTGCGTTAAAATCTCACTTGTCAATCTGTTTTCAAGATTTTCTGCATTTCTGCTGATGTCTCTGTTCAATTCAGAATATTCATACATATGAACTCATGTCATCAAGATTCTGCGTAAAACGTTAATCACACTGAGCATAAAAGATTGCTACTCAAGTCACTTCTTTTATCAAGATGCTTGTCATGATTCTAGTCTTGTCAGACTCAGTCTTCTAGTCTTGTCAGATTTATTCTCGCTTCGTCATCATGACTAGTTTCTATTAAGTCTAGCGTTGACTGAGAAACATACATATGTAGTCAGCTTCTTTTCTGTAGCTATTTTTCTTTCTTAGCATTTATCTTCTAGTTAAATGACATTTCTATCTGACTCGCTCTAGACAGATCTTTAACATTAGATAAATGCTCATCATTTACTACTCTGCTATCGATGAATAAATGATATGAAACAATCTATTTAGTAAGAAAAATTTGCAAGAGATTCTTCAAATTTGCATCATCATTTTAAACCGCAAGAAATTCTTCGATTTTACACTCATTTTCATCATTTTATTCGCAAGAAATTCTTTAAATAAAGCACTAAATTATTTTCTGAAATTTACAAGAAATTCTTTGAATTTTCACTCATCAAAAAACATCAATTCAAAACATCAATTCTTATTTCAACAACTTCTATTTTCTCTCATCATGACACATGATGTTGAGTCAGTTGAGTTTCAAACAACTTGTCTGCTTAGAAGCATTGTCAATAAAAGAGTTTCACTTCTACTCATTAATGCTTCAGTCGAAGCTGAGAAAGTTGTCATCTCATGAAACATAAACATTGAAGAACAACTGTTTCATTGAGTCAGCAATTAATTCGACGAAGTCATCAATATGCTAAACGAGCTTTGAAGTCAGCGAGACTTGACTCTACAACTCAATGAACATTGATTTCTCATACAAGATGATCACAAAAAGAGAGTGAAACAACTAGAAGTTGCTTTTGATAAAAACAATGAGCTAGAGAAAAAGATCAATCAGTTACAAGATGAGCGATTGAACTTCAGAGTGAAACAACGTCAAGCTGATCGATCTATGCTTCGTCAAGATACTCAGTCAGCTGAGCAACGAGTCAATCAGAAAGAAGCTTCTATGATCTCAGTTTCAATTCGTCGCTTTGAAGTTGAACGAAGCTCGACTTTTGAAGCTCACTTTCAACGAGAATCTTCTACTCTATCTGATAACGAAAACGAAAACAATCATCACAAGTTCATTAAGCTTTCAAATTCACTCATCTTCATCAAAACAGATGATTCTATCTGAGAGACATGAAACATCAAAATAGCTGACAAGCTCAATGTTAATGCAAATTATTACTCTACTGAAAAGATTTGTATTGTCTATGTGATTTTCAGGCTAGAAGACGATGCTGATCAGCAAATTTATGCAAAGCATCATGTTGATGCTTTCTCATTCTATCAATCACTATCGAAGCTACTGAAACATCTGAAAGAAATTTACGAAGATCAAAATTTGATTTGAAAGTGTCATTGCAAATACGTTACTCTGAAGCAGCTCAACAAGCTCTTCAGCTCTTTCTATTCAGAATTCACTAGAATATTCAGCTTTCTGAACTACGACAATGTCACTCTGATGAACGACATTCAGAATAAAATCAACAATCATCTTCAGAACGCGTTGTCAGTTTGCCTCATAAAGTTTAACTCACTTGATAAGCTCAAGATCTTTCTTCAAAATGTGAATAACAAACAACAAGTTAATTATCAGCTACGTGACGAGCAACGAACAGTCAAATCAATAGCAGCTTTGAAAAAACGTTTTGTTTCTTTGTTAACATCAGCTTCAGTCTTGACTACTAATTATGTTCAACTTGCTACTTTTTTCACTCTTGAATCTAAATGATCAAGAATGTTAATCATCTGCTTCAACTGCAAAGTATCAAGTCATCTTTCAAAAAACTGTTTCTAGCTGAAAACTAGTACTTCAACATCTTGTGCATTCATCTCTTGTCTCAATGAGATCATCATGTTGAAAGAAGAGAAGAAATTATTTACAGAGAAATTGAAGAATGAGACAAAAAACTAGTGACTTTCATCAAAGACGTGATGAAAGATGTGTTAATTTCTTCAACAATGAGCAGCTCAGATGATCTCTTTGCTTCAAAATCTTTGACTACTGAATGTGTACTATTTAGCAATGAAATTAGTTACTCATTAAAGTCATTGATTGACACTGAAGCAGCTGACTATTCGTTCATTGATGAATTAATTGCGCAGAATGTTTGTGATTATTTGCAAATTGAATGTTTATCTTTAATTGAGCTCAAATCAATAAGAGAATTCGATGATTATTATGCAAAAAAGCTCATTACTCATGCAATTTATTCAAATCTAACTGTTTAAGATCATATGAAACGTTTCGTCTTTATGCTGATCACTCAATTAAATCAACATCAGATGATTCTTGAAAAAACATGAATGAACAAAATCAAGATAACTATTGATATGAAAGATGATCATCTTCAATTTTCTAGTTTCGAAGCTCATATTAAAGCTTTTATCAAAGCTCATTCGACTGTTTTTTCGAGCAAGAAAATCGCGATAAAACAGAAGAGTTCAATCTTTACTCAAATACTAAAGAGATTTATCTCTTCTGTCATCACTCAACTCAGCGAGAAGTTATCTTCATTCAGTAAAATCATGAAATCATTTAATTCAATCAACTTCGCTTCGTCTTTTGATTCAATGAACATAGCAATGATAGAGACTGCAGCATATAAATCACTAGTTAAACGGTCGAATGTGACTACTTTCGCGATCATCATCACGAAAATCGATTGACTTCTAAAAACAGCTAGAAATAAACTTGAAGATGTAAATCTACAAGAGCTTTCACACGAAGAGATCTTGAAAGAAGTCAAAGCTAAGCTTTCTTCAAAATATCATGACTATTTAAACGTGTTTGATCGAGCGATGACTAATCAACTATTCTCTCATTGTCTCTATGATCATAAAATTGAGTTGATCAACAAGAGAATATTTTCTTGAAGTCATCTCTATCATATGTCTGATTACAAGCTTCAAAAGATGAAGAATTACCTGATTGAGCATCTGAATAAAGACTTTATATCTTCTAGCTCAGCTTCATACGCTTCGCTCATACTATTCATCAAAAAGAAAGACGATAGCTTGCGTTTCTGTGTAGACTACAGAAAGCTCAATGCTTTAATCAAACGAGATCGCTATCTCTTATCGCTAATAGACGAAACTCTCGCTCGTATTCAAGATAGCAGATATCTGATTTAATTGAACATCATTGTCATCTTCAACAAACTGCATATGCATTTGAGCAGCAAAGATTTGACTATCTTTATTATCTCTTTTGATTTCTACAAATATCACGTGATGTCTTTTGAATTAATCAACGACTTGATTTTCTATCAACACTATATAAATAACGTGCTATTTAACTATCTTCATCAGTTTTGTCAGATTTATCTAAATGACATTATCATCTACAGCAAAACACTGAAGAAACATAAGCGACACATATGATTAGTTCTACATAGACTACGAGAGACTGATCTTCAGATGAATATAAACAGATGCAAGTTTCATGTTCAGAAGATTTTCTTTCTGAGACTATTGCTATTCATCAAAGAACTAAAGATGAATTTCAGAAAAGTACAAGCAGTAGTCAAATGATCTACTTCTACAAATCTCACTCAGATGCAGTTCTTCGTTGACTTCTGCAATTTCTATCAACGTTTTATAAAGAACTTTTCGAAGATTGTTCATTCTCTGATTCAACTAACTCAAAAAGAGATGATATTTGAATGAAATCAAGCTTGTCAAACAATCTTTAATCATATGAAGAAATGAACGACTGAAGTCTTTATTCTTCGTTATTTTGATCAGAATAGAAAGACTATTCTTGAAACAGACTCATTCAACTACGTCAACGATGACATACTTTCTCAGTATGACGACGAAGAAACATTGCATTCAATGATCTACTACAGCAAGAATCTGAGTCTCGCTGAGTGCAATTACAAGATCTATGACAAGAAACTACTAGCAATTATTCGTGCCTTCAAGAATTGATGATCTGAGCTGAAATTGACTGAGTTACTCATCAAGATGTTCACTGATCATCAAGCTTTAACGTCATTAATAAAAGATAAAGAGCTAAGTAAATGTTAAATGCATTGAGTACAAAAGCTCGTTGACTTCAACTTCAAAATCATGTATTGCTCAGGCAAACAAAACATCAAAGTTGATGCATTGACTCGTCAAGTCAATTCAGTTTCTAGAAGTCTTGAGAATGAATGATGTCACTATCAGTGAACTACGATTCTCACGTTGAATCGAATGAAAATCACTGATCTAGAAGAGAAAGAGAATGATAAATCAATTTATTGATTGATTCTAGAAGCTAACAGAATCAACGAGAATTGTATTTTACTTCGTGAAGTCATATTAAAAGATGAAGCTCAATACAAAGATATTAAATTAAAAGATTGTCGAGTTCAAAACGAAATACTATATTAAGATGATCTTCTATGAGTTCTCTTTGATGAGCATCTTCAAATGAAGCTAATTCGAGAAGTTCATAATCAATCTTCTATTGATCATTTCGAAATTCTCAGAACGATGAAGATCATAAGAAGATACTACTATTGATCTTCAATGCAAAAGACAATAGATCAATATATTCAAAACTGCTACATTTGTCAGCGATCAAAGAATTCTCGAAATAAATTCAATGAACTACTACATTCTTTACTCATACTTAAACAGCAATAAAAGAACATAGTCATGAATTTCATCATTGACTTATCTTCTTCGAAAGGCAAAAATGTCATACTAACAGTGATATGTAAACTGTCAAAGAAACGACATTATATTTCTTGCTTCACTGATGATGAGAAAATCACAGCAGAAAAAACAGCTGAGCTAATGCTTCAGTGAATATATCAAATACACAATTTACTCGATTTCATTGTTTTGAATCGAGACTCTCAATTTATCTTCATTCTATGAAAGTTGCTTTGCAAAAGACTAGACATTAATCTTCAACTCTTCACAGTCTATCACTTTCAGATTGATGATCAAAGTGAACGAGTCAATCAGAACGTTGAAAGATATCTTCAATTTTTCTGTTTGTACATGCAGAATAACTGAGCTAAGTTACTACTCATGATTGAGTTTATCAACAATAATGCTTTGTTCTCAGTCATCTTCTCAATCTCTTTCTTTCTACACAAAGACTTTTATTCTCATATGAGCTTTGAACTCAATGTCATTGAATATGAAAGTTCTCATGAACGCTTGCAGACGACTAAAGTCGAGAATATATCTGAACATATGAACAAAACACTGAAGTTTGCTCGCGAGTCGCTAGTCAAAACACGAGAACAAATGATGAAACAAGTCAATAAGCATAGAAAAGAAGTTGATTATAAGATTGAATCAAAGATGTTTCTGAATAAAAGAAACATTGTTACAGCGAGATCTTTCAAGAAGCTAAATGACAAAATGCTTGATTCTTTCATCAATCTAGATTTCGTCGACTCTTCATATAAACTGAAATTATCAGAGTTTATGCATGTTCATGATGTATTTCATTCTGACCTGCTTCGCTCTGTTGTCGATGATCTCTTATTTGATCAAAAGAACGAATTCTCAGATTCAATAGTGATAAACGACGAAGACGAGTGAGAAATCAATGATATATTGAATTCTCGTTGATATTGAAAATGACTTCAGTATAAAGTCAAATGAAATGACTATGACAATGATCTCAATTGATACAACGCTGATGATGACAAATTTATGAACGCTCAGAAGATCATTGACGATTTTCATATTTGATACTTGAACAAATCGCGCTAATCAACAATTCAATCAATCACAATTTAACAGGTCTGAGTCTGTGAAATCATGATTGAACAATCAATCGAGTCAAGCAGAAAATACATTCATGCAAACATGAATCATCAAAGAAAAGAAGTAATGTTACGATTCTAGTCTTGTCAGACTCAGTCTTCTAGCCTTATTAAGTTTATTCTCGCTTCGTCATCTTGACTAGTCTTTATTGAGTCTAGCGTCGGCTGAGAAACATACATATATAGTCAGCTTCTTTTCTGTAACTATCTTTCTTTCTTAGCATTTATCTTCTAGTTAAATGACATCTCTATCTGACTCGCTCTAGGCAGATCTCTAACAATGCTGTCATTTCAGCTTGTTGAGCAAAGCTTTCAAAGAAAGAAATTCAGCTGCTAGAAAGATGAAAATTCAACAGCTATCATTTATATATTGAAGCTTACTCAAGCTACATACTAAATGTTTTTAAAAGACATCAAAGATAGTCACTTTCAATCAGTCAACTAAAGTCAGTTCTCGTTGATCTCAATACTTTGCATTGACGTTTCTGAAATTTGAGAGTGCTTGACATTTCAGAGCAACTTTCAAGACAAATTTTGATTCTGAAGATTATCAAAAGTCATTAAGTTTGCTCAAATACATATAATATATATTCATTCAAATGAAGATAATGCTCGATAAAAGATTCAGCTTGACTGAAAACTATTGACAAGCGAAGATGATCAGTCGACTTGACTCAATTAATGTTGATCGCTAGAGAACAAGAAGATTAAGCAGGAAAAAGAGAATAAATAGATTGTTTTCTCTTCTGTTTTTTTCATCATCTCTTTCTGTTTCTTCATCTTTTAAAATTCAGTCAGAAACGCGCTTTTGTCTCACTCACTCACTTTATAGACTCAATCACTTAGATAAAGAGAGTGCTTGACATTTCAGAGTGACTTTCAAGACAAATTTTGACTTTGAAAATCATCAAAGATCATCGAGTTTGCTCAAACACATATAATATATATTCATTCAAACAAAAACAATGCTCAATAACTTAAGAATCTCATTTCTTCACTGAACTCTGACTTTTAAATGTCTTGATGATAGAATTAATCTCTAGTCAAAGACATCATCTGTATAGCTTGAGAAAACAGTAGTGCATGTCAATGTGATTAAAGAAGAAATCGACTGTGATACATATGCATATCGTTGATGAAACATCTTCAACTCATGCTTAAAAAGTAAACTGTTGAAATTTGAGCAGTGAAAGATTTTACTCATCTTGAACTGTGAATCTGCTGCAAGAAAAACTCTTTGAGTGATCTTTCAAATCTAAGGAAAAAATCAGCATAAAAGTCGTGTCTTATATATGTTGCATGCAACATATGCAACATATTTTTGATAGATTATTAATAATGCAATCGTAATGTGCAGCAAAAAAGCACTCAAAAACAGCGAAATTTGAGTGTACATAAACAGTCAAATAACTTTGCAAAGACTAAATGCAAAAAGCAATATCAATGTGAGATTATTTGATGACATATGACAAAATTTGATCAATTTACGTCAGAAACAATGTCAAATTTGCATACAGTGAATATTAAGTTGCAAAAGCATTATTGAAAATAAAAAAGCAGATTAATTGATCAAAATTACTGCTCAAGAAGTATTAATTATCAACAACATGAAAGCAATCATCATAAGCTTTGTCAAAAAGCAAATTTGCAAAGAAATGAAATTACAATGATTAAAGATCTGAAAAAGCAGTATCAAAAAGAAAAATCAGTATTGAAAGAACATATCAAATGTGAATCTAAGTCATAAATCACTAAAAGCTGTCATGATGAATTAATACATAGAAGTTAGATCAAAGATTAAAGTCAAAGACTGAGTTGAAGATCAGATCTGAGCTAGCTTTGAGACTTTGTGACTCTGTCAAAACATCATTTAGATTACGTCATATCTTCGACTTAATATATCATGAGTTATGTCGTGTTTAACTTGACAATGCTTGACAAACTCTTTATAGTCAATCAATTCTCTCAAGTTATCAAGAACTTCTTAATAATTAACTTTATCATAATATATATTTATTTTGTGTCTGCTTAAAATATCACATTGTCATATCACTTTTATAAACTTCGTTTATTTATTTAGTGAACTTGATCATCATAGTTCTAATTATTTCAAACTTTTCTTAAAAATAATAATTCAATATTCAAGCATGACAATAGCAACATAATTATAACAGAATTGAAATGATGATATCTTGATCTTGCAAGACATCATATCAGAAAATAAACATCACATAATGAAATCAGAAAGTGAAAAAGCAAAAGATAAACTTTCTTTTGATATTAATGAACAACTGACATGAGCAATGCTTCAATGTGATAAACTGCAAAAGAAACAGAAGCTAACAATTATTCAATCAAAGATTGAGATTCTGCAAATCATTGAAACAACAAAGAAAAGTCATCAAGCTTTCACTCAAGCTCTCATGAAGAACTTGAATGATTTACGCATTGTCTTCATAATGTTGATGATGATGAAACAAAGTCATCATGAAGTCATTTTGCAAAAGCGAAGATTCTCAATGTCTTTGAAGAAGTATCATGACAAAATCATAAAAGAATATAAAGAGTGAATTCGCAACATCAAAATCTCATTTTGAAATACTTCTTGACATTTTAAAAGTGATGAGAAAAAGATTTTGTATTGCATGATTTATCTGAAGAATGAATCAAAGAAACTTTGATTCAATCATGAAGAGATAATGTTTGTATTTCAGCAGATGTGATTTAATTTTATCAACTTTCTTTTGAATTTAATTGAGAATTCAATGAATCGAAGCATAAATGTGACTCAATAATACGTGAACACATTGCAACGTTCAGATCAGATAATATGAACATTTGCAACTTATCTGAGCACTCTGAAACATCAACTTTCATTGTATAATGATAAACATAAGTGAATTCATTTATTCATCAAGTTGAGATCTAAACTGCGCATGATCATTACTAATGTGCAGTTGATTTTTATCACATGAAATGCATTAATCAATCTTGTCGCTCAATTGAAAACAAATCTGCAAAAAGAATACATCTTGTCGTTGAAATAATCTTGAGACAAAAACTTGCATGATTGAGATAGAATCAACAAGACTCATTCAAAGTGAAAGAAATTTCATTGATCAATTAAACTTAACTCTTCATCAAAGACAAGCTCACATACTTCATCACATTATAGTAAGAATTTGTTCAACATAATGTGTTACATGTGCAATTGAAAAAGTCATTACTTTATTAATTGTAAAGATAAAAAGATCAAGAACAGATCAAGAGAATTTGATGCAAATCAAGTATTCATTGATTCAATGTTGCATATGAGTCATTTCAAGATTTTAAAAAAAGACAAACTTTCAATGAATACTTCAAATCATCAAGAAAAAAACAAGAAATTCTCTTTGTAAAGACTTTTATATATAAAGAGCATGTAATTCAAGAAGATCAGAGAATAAAAACAAAGATTCATATGAATATTGATGTCAAGATGAATGTGATTAGTCAATATTTTATCATTGAACAAAGTATGCTTTTGTTGAACGTTGATCTCTCAAGATCTATTTAAATGAATGATCAGAATGTTTATTGTTATAACGTTTATAAATAAGATGTGTTATTAATTGAGAGACAGCTGAAACATAGAGAAAAAAGATATAAGTATCTTTTATGCTATTGACAAGAAGAAATCTTTTCTGATTCTGAGTATGTTGAGTATGCAATTCAAGCGTATTTGAATAGACATGATTGCAAGAACATAACGTTTCAACATGAATGAGCATGCATTCAAGTTATTTATTGCAGAAGATTTTGCAAAAGCTCTACAATATAAGTTTACTGTGTATGCTTTTGTCATGATTAACATTATTGAAGAGTCAATCATTGAACATCAAGTGAAAGTAATGAATAACATGACAAGTCATATCACAAATGCATCTGAAATGCAAACTTTACTTATTGAATTGAAAAAATACAAAGATGTATTCTTAACAGAAAGTGTTGATAAATTGCTTTTGCATGAAGATTATGATCATGCAATCGAAATCATTGCAGAGTCATCATATGAATCATTGTATAATCTGTTGAACACAGAGTTAGTGATTCTGAGAGAGTATTTATATAATGTCTTAGTGAAAGAATGAATTAAGCACTTCATCAACTCGATTGACACATCTATTTTATTCATTTTCAAAAAGAATGATAATCTTTATTTATGCATGAACTATTGAAATCTGAATAAGATCATTATCAAAAATCATCATTCACTGTCTTTAATTAGTGAAACTCTAAACAAACTCAGTAAAATTAAGCAGTTCACTAAATTAAATTCGAAGAACGTTTATCATTGTCTTAGAATTCAACATGAAGATGAGTGAAAAATGATGTTTCGTACTCATTATGATCGCTTTAAACACATGATCATGTCATTTAATTTGATCAATGCATTTGTCATCTTTCAAACTTATATTAATAAAATCTTGACAAAGCTTTTAAACAGCTTTTGTATTGTTTATTTGAATGACATTCTAATCTTTTTCATAGAGAAGACTGATCATGTAAATCACGTGAAGCAGATTCTTGAAAGATTAAGAAAGTTCAAGCTATATGCTAGCTTGAAGAAGTGTGAATTCTTCATCACTAAAGTAAACTTTCTAGAATTTGTCATATTCATCAAAAGCATTTCAATGAACTCAAGTAGAATAGACATTATCAAAACGTGATTCAGATTGAAGATATATTAAAAAATACAAGTTTTTCTGAAGTTCATCAATTTCTATTGACGTTTTATACATCACTACTCTCAGATAGCAGAGTTTTTAACAGAACTGCTGAGAAATAGTGTAAAAGATGTAAAAATGAGTTCATTCATATGATTAAGCGAAGCGAAACAAACTTTTAATCAGCTTCGCGACGTCTTTATGAAAGCATCTATACTAAGACACTTTGACTCAGAGCAACATATACACATTGAGATTGATGCATTTAATTATACAGTCGCAAGTATTTTGTCTCAGTCAGATGATGAAAATCAATGACATTTAATTGCATTCTGATTCAGAATGATGATAGACGTTGAAAGAAATTATGAAACATATGATCAGAAGCTTCTAATCATAGTAGCAATGTTTAAACATTGATGATACTATGTGAAAGACAGTTATCATACTGTCAAAGTTCTGACTGATCATAATAATTTGAAGAATTTTATGAACGTTTGAAAGCTAAACGAAAAACAAGTCAAATGAGTCATGAAATTGTTGATCTGCAACTTTGAAATAATGCATAGATTAGAAAAGACAAACTCAATCAATGTGTTATCAAAATGATCTGACTATAAGAATGAAAACATCTTTGCAAATTGTTTGCTGCTCACTCTGCAGCAAAAGCTGACTAGAATAAAAAGCTTAAATAGTTTTATATTTGTAGCAATCAAAGAACTATACTGTATACAAGTAATTAATGATGTTGAAAAGATGTTTATTTACAGTATAAGTATGAACAAATATTCAGCAAAATCTACTGAAAGCAGACTGCAAAATAAAATTCATTAATGAATATAAGTGATTAATAATGTTGAGAAGACGTTTGTTCACAGTGTCAGTGAATGAAGATATTCAGCAAAACATATCAAAAGCAGATCGCAAGATAAAATTTACTGTACACAAGTGATTAATGAAGTAAAGAAGATATCTATTTACAATGTCAATGAAAACATGAGTACATGTTCAGCAATGCATGTCAGAAGTATACTGCTGAGAATTATGACTTTAACAGTGCAAGAAACGCATTTAAATGAAGTACATTTCTCAAAAGATAAAATTTCTCAATTCAAATCAACAACTTCAAAGAGCACAAACATCAAAACATTAACTCATAAAGACTGCAATGTAGTTGAGAAACAGCTTAATTCTGTTGTTGAAACTGTTGATTGCAAACAACTTGTTTCATGTGCAATTGTCAGAGTATTGACAATTCATGAAATGACATACAACTTCAGTAGTAAATTTATAGTCAAGCTCATCAAGATTTTACAGCAAGAAGATGAATTTGCTGTGAGATTAAAAGCAGATGAAACGACAAGTATATGAAAGAATGATGCTGAAGCTTGAACATTGAATAGTCAAGAAATGATAAAGTATAATGAATTATTGTATGTTTCAGAAGATCTTTCTATCAAAGAAAAGCTGTTGAAACATTATCATGATGACTCATTAGCGAAGCATTTTGATGCTGACAAAATCAGCGAGCTATTAGATTGCAAATATTACTGAAAAAGTATAATCAAAGATGTCAAAGAGTACATAAATACTTGTGATATTTGTTAAAGAATAAAGATGAAACGTCATTTATCATATGACAAGTTGAGATCATTACTTCGATTCACAAATTCATGAAAAGAAATCACTATGAATTTCATAACAGATCTGTCGTCTAGTAAATGAAAAGAAGTCATGTATGACTTGATTCTTGTGATAGTTGATTATTACATGAAGATGATGCATTATCTGTCTATAAAGAAGACTCTGACTATCATAAAGTTAGCAGAGTTGTTCTTTGAGCAGATTGCTTTAAGATATGAAGTATTGAATAATATAGTTATTAATAAAGATAATTTATTCATCAGTGCGTTCTGATCAGAGATCTGCTATCATGTCAAGATGAAATGATGACTAAGCATTACTTTTCATTCACAAACAGATAATTAAACAGAATGACAGAATTAAACATTGAAACATTATTTAAGAGTATATTGTTTTGAAAAGCAAGATGATTGAACTACGCTTCTATTCATAGTTGAGTTCATTTATCATCAGACAAAGCATGCTTCATTGAGCTGTAGTTCTTTTAAAGTCATGTATGACTATGAATTCATCTTTGACATATACATTGAGAATGATGCTATGAAAGAAGAAGTATCAGCAGCAAAAAAACGCGTTGAAATGCTGTAAGATGTGTGAAACATGTTGATGAAATGATGACAAAATGCGATCAATGCTCAGACAAAGTACTATAATTGAAAACATAAGTTTAAGTTCTTTAATGTTAATGATTTAGTCATGCTATCAGCAAAAAATCTGAAGCAGAAGAAATTGAACAAGAAGTTATCAAATAAGATGATAAAGTTCTTTCATATACAAGAATTCATAGACAAGCAGATGTATTATCTTGATCTTTCAATCATTTATAGAGTTCATTCTGTCTTTCATGTATTTCTTTTAAAGTCATATAATCGTAGATTAAATGATGATTTTATACTCGACTATTTCATATTCAAGCTTATTGATGATGAGTAAGAATGAAAGATAGAAAAGATTTTATAGAAGCAAAAAAGAAAGAAAATCTTATATTATAAAATACAATGAAAAAAATATTTTATTGAATATAATCAATAAATATCAAGCGAAGATATGAAAGATGTTTCAGAGCTTATAGAAGCTTTCGAAACGAGACTGAAATGTAAGCGAAAATCATAATCACTCAATTTCAAGCATAAATTCATTATTAGAAAAGAAGAATCATTGTATTATGATAATTTCGTTTCTTAATGAGATGATCACATATGTAAATTAACAGACAGAAGAAAAAAGCGCAAAGATGCTTAAACGCGTTCAACAAGAAAGCATAATCATCACGACACAACAAACATCACTTCATTAAACATCTTTCATATGAAGTAAGATTGCAAACTTCTTCTTCTCTTTCATTGTCATATTTACATTGAGACGTGAAGATAAAGATTTGAAAGATGATAAATTAGGCTAAAATATATCAGAACAATTAGAAATGCTGACAAAATGATATATAATTGAGATTGAATATATCACAAAGCACTTTACATTTAGAATTTCTCTGACAATGTCATTGATAATCATTTATTCTGAGCGAGATAACATGACTACTTTGATATCTGAAATATAAAGTAATTGCATCAAGCATCTTCTATCAAAAGAGTAATATAGACTCTTACAGATTAAATTTATATTATTTTCATCTGATATAAGTTGATAATAGAAGACGATTTATTGCAAATTTCGAAATAGAAATTGAGAAATCTCTACACTAAAGTTACTGTCTACGTGAAACGCTCTGAATAAAAGATTAAAGAAATATTTAAGCGAAGTCAAGTAAATTTTTAGAAGTCAGAAGCTTAAAACGAGAAAAAATCTTTATGAAAAGAAATATAAAGAGTCACTTTATGCGCTTGTTCTTGTCTCGTTTCGCGAATGATAACGTGAAACTCAGCAGAAGCAATAGCTCAGAGTCAGAATTCAAAACATCGACGATATAAATCAAAAAGTTAACATTAAAAATAAAAATAAATTTATAAAATGAACTTAGCATAAGTTCATCAACAAGCAAACAACTGCAGAACAACATTGTTGATTTATTTTGCAATCAACAAAAATCACTCACATCAGCAAATAGAAAAACACAATACATGTTTAGTTCACTCAATGCATTGATGCTAAATTCACATGCAAATGTGCATAACAATAAGAATACAATCAATTTGCAAAATGCAAATTCGCAGCAAAAAGAGTAAACATGAGCGATTGTGAAATTCAAAGAAATGAAAAAGCGAAAAGTAATAAAAAGTTTGCAAAAAGAAGTTAGAATCGAAGTTAGTACAAGTAAGTACTATATTGTTATTTTTAAAAAGATGCAGATAAAGAGACTGCGAAAAAGAATTGAATTCACAGTCAATCAGCTAAGACAAGTAATATCAGAACAGAAAGAGAATTAACAGAGCAGTAACAGCGTGATGCGCGCATGTTATATTCATATACACAGATTGAGCATCACATTGCGATGCTTACAAACAACAAGATCACGTGATCAAATGATCATGTAATTAAATAGTGAATGAAAGTTCATGATGAAGTAATCAACTTTCACAATACACAGATCGAGCATCGCATCATGATGCTCACAAACAATTCAAAACTCATTTAGTCTGCTCAATTAAATAGTTAAACAGCGAACGAAAGCTCATGTTAAAGTAATCAACTTTCACAATACATCAATTGTTCATTTAACTTGCTCAGCTAAATGATCAAACAGCAAATTCAAAAGCTTATATTGAAGTGATCAACTTTCATAATATATAGATTAAGCATTGCATCGCGATGCTCATAAACAATTCAAAGCTCATTTAGTCTGCTTAACTAAATGATCAAACAATGAATGAAAGCTTATGTTGAAGTGATCAACTTTCACAATACATTGATCACTCATTTAGCTCACTCAGCTAAATAATCAAACAGCAAATTTGAAAGCTCACGTTGAAGTGATCAGCTTTCACAATTTCAATTTATTTATATGATTATTTAATTATATAAACATGTTGTGCGCTTGTATGTGCACTTTAATGATCTGACTGCTCAATGAGAAGATATACAGCAGTGATTATGACTAGATTACATGTAATTTGACATACACACAGTGCTTTAGTGCTACTATTTAGATAAATAGCATCGTGTTTCATAGTCTTAGACTGCATAAGCACGTAAAATTTGAAGAGAAAAAATATATATGATTATCTAAAAGCGAAAATCGATCACGAAATAAACACGCATTGATGATTTTAACTTTCAAAATCGAGACAGAAGCACAAAGATATTTGAAAAAACGACTTTTAGCTGCGAGATCAACATATTAAACAGTTGAATATAGAGACTATCAATCAAATAATCAATGTCAAAAATGTCAAATCTTTGAACATTTACAAAACAAATGTAACAGATCATCAAGATGCTTGTACTGCGAGCGAAATCATCAAATCTGAAAGCATAAATGTTAATTATTTACATGCAAAGACAAGCAATCATGCAATCACATGATTTCTAATTGCTGCAACTGTCAAAATGCGCACTTCGCAAATAGCGTAATATGCAAAACATATCAGACAGCTTGATTTATTAACTCATAAAAAAATCATCTAGTCACGAAATTGTAATAAGTATTGCAGTCGAAATGTCATAAAACAATGCAAATGATGAAAGCTTTGCAAACACGTTGAATATTTGAATTCTACAGCACAATTACGCAAGATCAACGTAAATTATGCATGCATGCATGAAATTTGCGAAAAACAAGACAGATATTATTATACTACAAGAATCATAAATGAAAGATGAGAATATAACAATTTTGCATTCATCGTTTATTTGCATCAAATCAAATGTTCAGAATACTTGAGTCAGAGTATTGATATTTATTACGAAAAATGCAAAGAAATTTACATGCACATCAAGATCAGACATAGTCAATAGCGAAGATATGCAAGCGATATCAATAGTGAATAATAAAATTCAAAGAGAAATTTTATTGTTCAATATTTACAACGAAAAGTTACAAAATGCGAATAATGAGTAATTATACGTGATTGAGCGAGAATTAGACAAAGTTATGCTAAATTCTGAGTAAAAAGTTATTATCATCGAAGACTTTAATGCACATCATAGCTGATGAAATGCAAAAATTTCAAATTCTATTAAAACGAAAGCATTAATAAATTGAGTAAATTTACATAAGTGCAATCTGATTAACACTTCTGATATAAACACTTATCACAGCTATTCAGATCAGTTAAGCTCAATACTTGATTTAGCATTTGCATCAAAGAATATGTGCAATCACATCAAGAATTAACATATAGATGAGAATGCAAACACAGAATTCAATCATGAAGTAATTCTAACTATAATAGTTATGAAAAAGATAAAGTTGATCGAAAATTTATTGAATGCATCATACAATCTGCAAAAAGTCGACTGAAAAGACTTTGATGAGCATTTGCAAAAGACGAAAGACAAAATGATTATCAAGATGCAAAGAATCACGAGTTTAGAAGCAAAAGTCATTTATTTGACTGAATGCATCAAGAATACAGTGAAATTATTCGTATTTAAACAACGAATATGCATAAAATCAAAACTTTGATGAAACAATAAACTCATTAAAATGCAAAAGACGCTGTTGTCAAAAAAACAAATCTGAAAAAGATGCAAAAATGACGAAGCATGAGCAAAGATAATGCAAATGCAAAATTCATATCATGATGCAATAAAGCTGATTAAAAATCAATTCTGAATCAATTTTTTGAACAACATTGAAGAAAAAGAAGTGTTTCAAACATAAAAGTTCATTAAATCACGTCTAATTGAAAAGTTACTTTCAATACAAAACTTGCAAAAAGAATTGAAAATTAAATTTAATGAAAAGTGCAAGACATTTCTGAAAGCAATGTACTCATCATCTTTGAAAATTCAAATCAATGAAGAATTACTATCAAATAAAAGTATACAGTGATCAAGAGTTATTGAAGGAAAAACCAAGCACGTTATTAACTTCTCAACATTCAGAAAAGCATTTGAATCAGATGATATATCATTCGCAATCATACAGCAAGCATACAAAAGCATATTGAAAATCTTCAATTTAGTATACTCAGATTTGATTAAAAATGACTATCATTCAAAGATATGACACAAAGACACAAAAATTATTCTGAAAAAATCAAACAAGTTGAATTATTCAATTTCAAAGATATACAAAATTATTACGCTGCTAAACTGTTTAAACAAAGTAGCAGAAAAAATAATAGCAATGCAACTGTCTTACGCAGTTGAAATTAACGACAAGCTGCTAGATTTTGATCAAATGAGAGACAGAAAACAAAGATCAGTTATAGATGCAGTATTAAATTTAGTACATGATGTGCAAATGACAAAAAGTCGCGAAAACATGCTTATCTACTTACTTCTAGATGTCAAAGAAGCTTTTGATCATGTTACACTGAAACAGCTGATCAAAATATTGATTAAATTGAAAATAATAATAATAATAATAATAATAATAATAATAAATTCATACACTCTTGTGACATTGATTAGATCGACTCATGAGAAACTTTATGCTATCTGTATCGAGTGAACAAAACTCTCTGAGATAGAAAATCACTTGCAATCTACACGACTGCTTCACGCAGTTGAAACAGTGAGTTTTGAAACTATGTATCAAATTTGTTCGCGTTGATTGCACGTTAGAGAACGAGTGTTCTAGTCACTTTAAATTGCTTCAAAAGCTTCATTTTCATCATCATCTTCGCTACTGCTCTGAGACTCTTCGTGATGACAACGATTATTCAATAGTTCAAGAAGTCAGCATCTTGTAGCATTCTTGATCGCAGATGCAATCAGTTCAAGCAATGCATGAGTACATGCTTCGTCGTCTAATGACTTCATTCGCAGTCATATCGCAAGCTATTTGTGCCTGAAACATTTCTAGAGTGCAGATAAGCATTCAGATCTATGCGTTCAATTCTGATGTGCATTGCAAGAATGCTTTCTGCTTTCTGAAAATCATCACGCATCTTTATCATCTTATTACTCAGATGTGATCTTTGTGCTGAGATTGCATTGACATTTGCAACGTGTTCTCTGTACTTTTTCCATCGTTAATTTCATTGATCTTTGTGATACTGTGTTATTGCAATGCTATCGCTTGTTGAAATCATTGTGAAGAAGAGAGTGTATCGTCTGCATCTCAACTGTATCTTTGCATCTTCTTGAATGAAGACATTCAGAAGTACTATTTTCTTAATGATGAATGAGCGAGAAATGACGCGATTAACTTTCGTCAAATGAGCGCGTATTAGTTCGCATGCTTGTCTGATCTCTTGCGTTTAATCATTGATTCAACTGTGTAGCGTGATCTTGTTCTGTAGCATGTTCAGATGAACATGTAACAAACTCATGTATGTTTTTGCCTTTAAAGTTTCAATGTTTACTCTTTTAAACACTTCTGCTACATGACACAGAGTCTGATTCTGAAGTGTTTCTAGTTTGTGTTCTTTGCTCAACAGTTCATCTTTCTTGTCACGCTGATGTCAGACTAACACTTCGAATGCAATTTCTGATCTCACTATTGCTGAGTATACTTGTCTCGCTTTTGTAAAGATAACTTCTCATGTGAAGACTTCAAGACAACTAAGTGTCAGCATTCTTGTGACGTGATTCATCTCTATTTGTCAAAGATGCGCGTCTCATTGCAATTTCATGTTCAGTTACATCTTTAGAACTTGTACATCTGATTTTGATTTGATAACTGAGCTTTCTATTTGTATGCTAGTCATTATGTTGAATCTCTTTGATTTTCTAGTGAAATGCGTAAGCTTGTACTTTTCTAATGCAAACGTTGCGTCATGAGTGCAAGCTCACTTCGCGCAAACATCATGTGCTTTGCTCAATGTTCTGCAAATTTCTTCAGTAAATCTGTCGTAGACTAGAATGTTAATATCATTTACGAAGTCAAGCACTTCGATTTTAATTCTCAATGCTTCGCATTTTTTGATTAGACTTGCGTTGAAAAATAGAAAGAGAATCAATGAAATGAGAAATTTCTGTGATATGTCTGCGTTTATCTCGCGCATGTTGCTCATTTATTCATCGAATATTAGCGACATCTCTTGATTCTTTAGAAAGCTGCGTGTTTATTCAATTATGTAGCTTAACATTCTTTTCATTTTCAGCGTATGCAGAAGTCTGACGTGTGAGACTTGATTGAACGCTTCGATGACGTTTAAGCTTAGCATGAAGATCACATATTTGATTTCACAGTCTCACACTGTGTGAACTTGATCTACTAGTAGATTTAACGTCAAGATCATGAATTGCTTGCGTCTCGCTCTCATTTGAGCATTTGATAGCATGCAATAAGTCTCGACTATGTCACTCAGTCTTTTAATCATGATCGACTTCAGCACTTTGCTCATGATATCAAGCAAAGCAATGAGTCGATACATTTTTGAATCAATATAGTCGCTTTTCTTCGATTTGCATAATACTATTGTCTGAGTCTTTTTGAACTGCTTCGAATGATACTTGTGTGTTACACATGCGTTGAATAAACTCGTCAATACTGAGATCAGTT
>JAABUR0100002786.1_pt1 | contig 25832 bp, 21 predicted proteins | sample 5560091 | NCBI WGS metagenome assembly JAABUR01 (sample SAMN10711879, study PRJNA513375) | rock metagenome | isolation source: Antarctica rocks | place: Antarctica: Victoria Land, University Valley sud
TCCTCGTGCTGCTCCTCTGGCCCCTGGTGCGCAGCCCCAGGGCCCGGTATGCCGTGCTGGCGGCGGTCGCGCTCGTCATCGTCCTGACCGCGGCGGACCGGGTCTTCCTCGGTGTCCACTACCCCTCGGACGTTCTCGCGGGGGTGCTGCTCGGCTGCGGTCTGGCGCTCGCGTCCTACCTCGGCTACGTCGGCTGGAGCCCGGTCGCCCCCCCGGAAACCGAGACCTGAGATGCCGTTCCTCACCCGGTACGTCGACGACGAGTCCCGGCCGGACGTCATACCGGCGCTGCGTGACCTGGCCCTGCGGGCCGTGGGCCCCGCCATCGGCGTCTGGTTCGCCATCGTCGGCATCGGACTGCTCATCCAGGGCCCGGGAGGCGGCCTGAGGTCGGAGGACACCATCAGCCGGGACGTCCAGGCGGGCCGGACGCCGCTGTGGGACTCCGTCACGCTGGTGTGGTCGCGCAGTGGCAACACCGAGATCATCATCGGCATCTGCCTGGTCGCCGTCGCGCTGATCTGGTGGCGCACCCGGCAGTGGTGGGTGGCGGTCATCCCGGGGGTCGCGATCGCACTGCAGGCCGCCGTGTTCGTCATCGCGACCGCCCTGGTCGGCCGGGACCGGCCGCCGGTGGACCACCTCGACCCAGCGCCGCCCACCTCGAGCTACCCCAGCGGGCACGTCGGTGCCTCCACCGCCCTCTACCTGTCCTTCGCCCTCATCGCGCAGCGCATCACCCGCCCGGTGCTGCGCCGCGCCGTGACCGTGGCCTGTCTGGTCATCCCGTTCCTCGTCGCGTGGGCGCGCCTCTACCGCGGCATGCACCACGTCAGCGACATCGTCGTCGGAGCGGCCAACGGGGTGGCCTGCGCCCTCCTTGCCTGGGGCTACCTGCGCCGCGCGGGTGAACGCCGCTCGCCCTCACACCTTCGCGTGCCGGGCCCGGGCGAAGGAGTAGACGCCGTAGCCGGCGAAGCCCAGCGCGACGAGGGTCAGCAGGATCGGGCCGAACGGCTGGCCCAGCAGCGCGTGCAGGGCGCCGTCGAGCCCCGTCGCCCGGTCGGGCTGGCTCTGCACGGCGGCGGAGACGAAGAGCAGGCCGACGACCGCGAGGGCGACACCCTTGGCGATGTAGCCGACCCGACCCGCCCGCTCCGCCACCGTCCCGGGGTGTCCCTCGAGGTCCCGGAGAAAGGTGCGCTTCCAGCCCTTGACGACGTGGTACCCCCCGACGGCGACCACGGCGAGCCCGACGAGCCCGACGAGGATCCGGCCGCCGGGCTGGGCCATCAGCGCCGCGGTGACGTCGACGCTCTGCGCGGAGCTGTCGGTGCCGCCTCCCCGGGCGAAGCTGAGGCAGGACAGGGCGAGGACGAGGTAGACGACGGCCTTGCCAACCGCCTTGGCGCGGTCCGGGGCCTCGCCCTTGCCGGGGTGGCCGATGACCGCGTCGGTGACCTGCCAGAGGGCGAGTCCGGCGAAGCCGGCGACCGCCAGCCACAGGAGCAGCACCCCGACCGCGCTCGAGGCCAGCGTCCTCAGGGCACCTGACTGGTCGGCGGAACCGCCGCCAGTCGTCCAGGCGACCTGCAGAGCCAGCCACGCTATGACGAGGTGCAGCACGCCGCTCACGGCATACCCGAGGCGCGCCGCTCCCTCGACTGCCGGGTGGTCACCGGCCGAGCGGGCGGCAGATGTGACGTCGCTGCTGTCCATACCCGACATCCAACCGCCGGGAGGCCCCGGTGTCGATGACTGCGGTACCCGGGGTGTTGCGGCAGGATGGTCCGGTGTCCACCACGCCCACCGCCGACGTCGAGGTGCTCGAGCCTCCCATCGCCGACCGCGTCCGGCGACCTGCGGACCTGTTCCGCCTCATCGCAGCCGTCGTGGTGCTCGTCGGCGCGATCACGTTGGCGGACGTCGCCATCGGCACCGCCGGGGCCCTCGAGCAGGACCTGGCGGTGGCCACCGACGGCCTCCCACGGATCCTGCTCACCGTGCTCAGCTGGGCGGGCGGCCTCGGCGTCATCGTGCTCCCGGTCGCGGTGGGGGCCGACCTGCTGGTCCGGTCCCGGCTGTGGCAGCTCGTTCACGCCCTCCTCGCGGCCGGGGTGGCCGCGGCCGTCGTCCTCGGCCTGCGCCAGCTGATCCTCGACGGTCACCTCGGCACCGTGCTCGGAGCACTCACCCGGCCGCTGGGACAGGGACGCACCGCACCGCTCGACCCGGTCATCGTCGCGTTGGTCGCCCTGCTCACCGTGGCGAAGCTGTCCGGGCGCAAGTGGGTCTCGCCGATGACGATCGTCGTCCTCGGCTCGGTGACCCTGACGGCCTTCCTCGCCGGGAGCCTCACCGCGCTCGCGCTCTTCTGCAGCTTCCTCCTCGGCTGGGTCGTCGGGCTCGCCTTCCGCTATGCCCTGGGAGCCGCCTCGACCCGGCCCCCGGGGACGGACATCGCGGCTGTGCTGGTGGGCAGCGGGGTGCCCCTCGCCCGCCTGGAGCTCGTCGACGCGGACGAGGAAGGCGACCGGCGCTACCTCGGCACCACCCGCGAGGGTGCGCCAGTCGACGTGCAGGTGATGGACCGTGACACCTTCGGCCTCGCGTCGGGACGACGGCTCCTGCGCCGCCTGCGGCTGCGCAGCGCGTCGAGCCGGGCGCCCGCCCTGACGCTGCGGGCCGAGCTCGAGCACCGGGTCCTCATGGGCCTCGTCCTCAGCCGCGCCCTGCCCGCTCCGCGGCCCCTGGCGGCGGCCGAGGTCGGCCCCTTTTCCGCGGTCCTGGCGCTGGCGTCACCCGTCGGGCGGACCGTGAGCGAGATCGGCGGAGGGCTCACCGACGAGCAGCTGGCCGACGTCTGGCGGCTGCTCGGAACCCTGCAGCGGATGAACGTCGCGCACCGCGGCCTCACCCCTGAGCGCGTCCTGCTCACGCCCGCGGACGGCGCCGGCCTCATGGCGATGGGAGCGGGTGACGTTGCGGCCGACGACCTGAGCCTTCGCATCGACACCGCCCAGCTGCTCACCACCGTGGCCCTCGCGGTCGGCGCCGAGCGTGCTGTCGCCACAGCCGTGCGGCAGCTCGGGGAGGAGCCGGTCGTCCGCGCCCTACCCGTGCTCCAGGCCCTCGCGATGAGCCGGGGCACCCGGGCCGCCCTCAAGCAGCACAAGGAGCTGCTCGGTGAGGTGCGGGAGCGGATCCTCGGGCTGCGCCCGGACGAGGAGCCGGCCCAGCCGGTCGAGCTGCGGCGGGTGACCGCCCGCACGCTGGTGATGGTCGTCGGGGGCGGGGTAGCGGCATACGTCGTGCTCAGCCAGCTGGCGCAGGTCGACTTCGGGAAGGTCATCCGGCAGGCCAGCTGGACGTGGGCGCTGGCCACCGTCGGGTTCGCGGCGCTGACGTTTGTCGGCGCGTCGGTGGCGCTGAGCGGGGCGGCCGCGACGAGGCTGAGGTTCGTCCGGACCTACATGACGCAGCTGTCCGTCGCGTTCAGCGGACTCGTGGCGCCGGCCGCGATCGGCAACATCGCCCTCAACACGAGATACCTCCAGAAGGCCGGTCTCCAGCCCGCCGTCGCCGGGGCGAGCGTCGCCCTCGCGCAGATCTCCCAGTTCTGCAGCTACTTCGTCCTGCTCGTGGTCTCCGGTGTCCTCGCCGGGACCGGCACGCAGGCGGCGTTCACCCCACCCCCGGTGCTCGTCGCCGCCATCCCGGTGGTCGTGCTCATCCTCCTCGGCCTGCTCGCCGTCCCCGCGGTGCGGCGGCTGTTCAGCCAGCGGATCCTGCCGCAGGTGCGCAGCGTGGGCCCGCAGATCACGGGGGTCCTGCAGCACCCGCGGCAGCTGGCCCTCCTGCTGGGCGGGGCGCTGCTGCTCGACCTGTCGTTCGTCGGCGCGATCACCTGCGCCACCCGGGCCTTCGGGGTGACGACCGCCGTCCCCGCCATCGCCGTGGTCTACTTCGCCGGTGCCATCATCGGCTCCGCGGTGCCCACCCCCGGAGGCCTCGGCGGCATCGAGGCGGCGATGTCGGCGGGGCTCGTCGCCGTGGGCGTGGACGGCGGGACGGCGGTGTCATCCGTGCTGCTCTACCGGCTCGCGACCTACTGGCTACCGATCCCCTTCGGCTGGCTGTCGCTGACTCGGCTGCAGAAGCTGCAGGCCATCTAGGTCGGCCGGGAGCGACGGGCCCACTGTCAGGAGTCAGTCCACGCAGAGACAGAAGGGGTGCCCCGCCGGGTCGAGGAACACCCGGAAGGACGTACCCGGCTGGTGCTCGTGCTTGGTCGCCCCGAGCTCGAGGACCGCGGCCTCGCCGGCGTCGAGGTCGTCGACGATCACGTCGAGGTGCATCTGCTGGGGCACCTGCTGGTCCGGCCAGCCAGGGGGGGCATAGGCCGCGACCTGCTGGAAGGAGATGCACTGACCGTACTCGGCGCGGACTTCGACCCAGTCGGAGGAGACGTCGACCTTCCAGTCCAGCATCGCCCCGTAGAACGTGGCGAGGGCGCGAGGATCGGGGCAGTCGATAACGATGCCTGGAAAGCGTGCGATGGCCATGCCGTGCACGGTACGCGTGGTTGCGGACGTTCCACGTCCGGATGATCCCTTGAGCCGGGGAGCCGGCCTCGGTGGGGGAAGTGGCTAGGACGGTTCCCCCGCGGGGCCGTCCACGTTGACCGTCGGTGTGCCGGTGCCGCAACGGACGATGACGGCCTGCGCCCGGTGCTCGCCGGGGTTGGACTCCCGGTGCACCGCCCCGGCGGGAACGTGCAGGAAGTCCCCGGCACCGGCGACGACGACGTGGCCGCCACCTGGCCCCGACTCGAGCCGCATCTGCCCGGAGACGACATAGAGCGTCGTCTCGTGCTCGCCGTGGTGGTGCCACCCGGAGACCGCCCCGGGGTCCGTCTCGACCGTGCCGGACCACATCCCGGCGCTGTGCAGGCCCACCTTCCGCGACATCCCCGGAGTCGGGTCGGACGGCGCCAGCTCGGAGGCGGCCACCCGGGTGCACGGCTGGGCGGGGTCGTGGGTGCTCACGCCCAGCAATCTCGCCGCCCGGACCCGGTCGTGTCAAGGACGGCCCGGGTCAGCGGGTCTCGGTGACCTTCTGCAGGCCGCGCGGATGGTCGGGGTCGTGACCGCGGGAGCGGGCCATGGCCAGGGCGAGCTCCTGCAGCGGGAGGATCTGCACGATGGGCGCGACCTGCTCGTCCATCCCGGACGGGAGCGGGATGTGTGCGTTCGCGCCCGGGACCGAGGCGGGTCCGACGACACACAGGTCGGCGCCGCGCTCGGTGAGCCGCTCGACGACCGGCCGCAGCGCCGCGCCACCAAGCCCCTCGGGGAGGATGACGATGACGGGGCGGTCGGCGTCGACCATCGCCAGCGGACCGTGCATGAGGTCCGCGCCGGAGAAGGCGTGCGCCGCCAGGTAGCAGGTCTCCATCAGCTTCAGCGCGCACTCGCGGGCGGTGGGGTACGCGTACCCCCGGGAGGTCGCCACCAGCTTGTCGACGAAGCGGTATCGCGAGGCGACGGTCGTCACCTCGGTCAGGCCGAGTGCCCGGTGGGCCTGCTCGGGCACGGCCCGGACGGCGTCGAGGTCCGCCTCCCGCCACGCCTGGACGAGCAGGTACAGCGTGAGGAGGCTGGCGGTGTAGGTCTTCGTCGCCGCCACCGAACGCTCGGCCCCGGCGCGCATGTCGAGGTGCAGCTCACAGGCGCTGGACAGCGGGGAGTCCGGCCCGTTCGTCACCGACAGGGTGAGGGCGCCCGCCTGGCGTGCCCTGGCCGTCGACTCGGTGAGGTCGGGGGAGCCGCCGGACTGGCTCACCGCCACCCACAGCACCCCTGTGAGGTCGGGAGAACCTTGGTATGCCGTGTACGTCGAGGTCGAGACGAGGCCGGCCGGCAGCCGCATGGAGGTCTCCACCAGGTACTTCCCGTACAGGGCGGCGTGGTCGCTGGTGCCTCGGGCCACGAGCAGCACGAACCGGGGTGCGGCGGCGCGGACCGCCGCCGCGACGGCGGCGACGTCAGCCGTCGACTCGTCGAGGAGGCGCTGGAGCACCACCGGCTGCTCGGCGATCTCGGCCGCCATGTGATGGCCGGGCGGCTGGTCCTGGTCGGGCGGTGGCATGGTCTCCCTGCGTCGGGCGCGAGTCGGGCGCCGCGTCCGGCGCGCGTCGACAAGGGTAGTCCTGGGCCGGGACTGGGGGGCCCGGACCCCACCCGCCCCTCCGTGCGGACTGACCGACCGGACCGCTGCGTCGACGTCCACCACGTTCCGGTGGCAAGGGGGACCGTCGGTGCGGTAATACCAACCGAGCGGTGGCGAACGGCGTCACAATGGTCATGGCAACGCTGACCAGGGCCTCCGGCGTGAGCCTTCGGGGAGGTGCGGTGCCGCACGTGGTGGGGGAGCGGGACGCGGGGGAGCGGGACGCGCAGGTCGCGGTGCGGGCGATCTACGAAGCGCACTACGCCAGGCTCGCCGGCTGGACGGCGAAGCTGGTCGGGGACGCCGAGCTGGCCCACGACCTCGCCACGGAGGCCTTCGTGCGGCTGCTGCAGCACTTCGACACCGTCGAGGAGCCCCGGGCCTGGCTCTACACGGCGACCGCCAACCTCGCGCGCGACCACTGGCGCAAGCGCGGACGTGAGCGCACGGCATACCAGCGGGTGGGTCTGGTCGGGGAATGGAGCAGCGGCGTCGGCGACGCCGCCATGACGCTGACGGTCCGCGACGTGGTGCTCGGGCTGCCGGACCGGCTGCGGATGGCCGTGATCCTGCACTACTACGCTGACCTGTCCGTAGCCCAGGTGGCGTCCCGGCTCGGCAAGTCCGAGGGGGCTGTCAAGCGGGACCTCTTCGACGCCCGGCGGCGGATGGCCCCTCGGCTGGAGGGTGTGCGATGACCGACGACGAGCAGGGCAGGGACCCGGTGGAGGACTTCTTCGCCCGCGAGCGCGCGGACGTGCCCTCCCTGGCCGCCGACGAGGTCCGGTGGGAGCGCATCCTCGCGCGGTCCCGGTGGTCGGGGCCGCGCCGGTGGATCGGGTATGCCGCGGCCGCGGCCGCCGCCTGCCTCGTCGTCGGCGCCCTCGGCTGGGGCCTGCTGGGGCGCGGGCCGAGCACCGTCCCGGCGGCGGGCGCGACGACCGTGACGGTGACCCCGACCCCCCCACCCCCCGGAGCGGGGACCGTGACGGTGACCCCGACCCCCGTGCCCCCCGGAGCGAGGACCGTGACGGTGACCCCGGGGCCGGCCCGGAGTGCCGGCACGCCCCCGGCGACGGGGACGACCGGGCCCGGGCCGACCGCGCCGGCCCCGGCCCCGAGCCCGCCCGCTCCCGCGGGCGGCGCCGGGGTCGCCGTGCCCGCGTCGTTCCTGGTCCGGTCCGTGTCCAACTCGGACGGCAGGAACCTGTTCGCCCTCGGCACCAGCGACTGCGGCGGCGGCCGGCAGTGCCCGGCACTGACGACGTCCCCCGACGACGGCGCGAGCTGGCGGCTGGTGCGGACGTTCACGGGGGCGGGCGTGCTCGGCGCCGACAAGGTGGGGGGACGGGGGGGCTCCGGCGTGCTCAGTCAGGTCCGGTTCGCCAACGCCTCGGTCGGGTGGGTCTTCGGCGGGGGGATCCAGCAGACCACCGATGGTGGCGCGACGTGGCACGACTACCCGCACCAGGGCGGTGACGTCATCGCCCTCGAGACGGACGGCAAGGACGTGGTCCTCACCACCGCGGACCGCTGTGTCGACGGTCAGTGCCAGGGCACGATCCGGGTGCTCCGCGCACCGGTCACGGCTACCGCGGCCACCGACGTCGCGGGTCGGATCGACGGGGGCTCTGCAATGGTTGACGCGGCGATCTCCTGGCACCAGGGACACGCGTACATCTCGCCGGTTGCCACCCCGTCCGGCGGGTCTGGCCCTGCGGGCCCGATGGTGCTCATGCCGGACGGGCTGCACCCGGCGGGACCCGCCGGATGCGGTCTGGGGCAGGCGCTCGTGCGCCTCGTCGCCCCCGCCGTCGGCTCGACGCTGTTCGCGGTGTGCCCGAGCGGGGCGGCTGCGGGGCACACGGTCCACGCCGTGGCGGCGAGCGCCGACGCGGGCAAGACCTGGAGGACCGTCAGCACGCAGGCGCTCGTGCTCGTCAACGCGGGCACCGCCTCATTCGCGGCGACGGACGCCGGCCACCTCCTCGCGGCGTCGGGGGGGAGCTCCGATTTGGACGGGTCGATGGCGATCAGCCCAGACGGCGGTCTGACGTGGCGGGCGCCGAAGTCCCCGCCGCCGCTAACAGACCGCGGCTGGGCCTGGGTCGGGTCGCCGGGTGGCGCGACGTACTACGCCGTGCCCAGCGACCCCTTGGGAGGGTACTGGAAGAGCACGAACAGGGGCGAGACCTGGGCCCAGGTCACCGTCGCCGCCGGGTGAGCCACCACCCCGAGGCCGGTGGGCAGCCCGTTGGCTGCCGGTCATGCCACGGGTGCCCGCTACGGGCGCTCGCTCGGCGCTGGACCGGTCGGCGCGGGTCCGGTCGGCGGGGGCAGCGCGACGTAGAGCACATACGTACCGTCGACGAGGGCGGCGACCGCCTCAGGGACCGGCCGGTCGCTCACCGCGTAGATGGCGGTCCCCGGTGGAAGGAACGCGGCGTCGCCGTCGGCCGGACGGCGGTCGGGCCTCGCGTCGCTCTCGGCGAGGCGGCACCTCACCGTGCCGAGCTGTCGGCCGACCCGCCCCGGCGGCACGGTCACCGGCGCGAACCGGTCTCGGTTGAGGTACTGGACCCCGCCCACGCTGACGAAGTCCACGTAGTCGATCATCACCCGTGAGTCGGTAGCGCGGGGTCCGGGGCAGGACCCGCCGGCAGATGGCTGGGCGCCCGGCCCGTCGTCCCTGACCGCGCCACAGGCCGCCGTGAGCGCCACCAGCGCGAGGCCGGACACGGCAGCGGCCACCGACCTCCTCACTGTCATGGCCGTCCGGCCATCGTCGTCATGTCCATGCCGACTTGGACGGCGGCGCGTGTCGTCGGGTTCCCACCCGGTCAGCCGGCGCCGGCCTCCTTCTCCTCGTCGGTCGCCCCGCGGATGACGATGCGCGTCCAGGCCCCGACGTAGATCCGCTCGTCGTCCTGCAGCTCCTTCTTGGGCCCGACCGGGATCGGGTCCTCCGGCAACGGTCCGGCCGCCGGCCCGACGAAGGTGCCGTTCGAGGAGCCGAGGTCCTCGACGAACCAGCGCCTGCCGTCCGTGGTCAGCTGCGCGTGCCGTCGGCTCACGCCGCTGTCGGCGGTGCAGTCGATGTCCGGGTGGATGTTCCGGCTCGCGGACACCCGGCCCACCAGGGCGCTTCGCACGGTGAGGGGCACGACTGCCGGCAGGCCCGGCGAGGGGCACTCCTCCTCCGCCTCCTGCCCGGCATACCAGTCGGGGTCGACCCACACCTCGGCCACCCAGGCGAGGGGGATGCCCGGCGGGACGGTCGTCGGCTCGCCCGGCGCGGCGCCGTCCCCGGCCGTCTCGCCGGGCGCCCGGGCGCCCCGGGGGAGTGCCCCGGTCGTGAAGTCGTAGCCGCACGCCTCGCAGAACAGCGCGTCGGGGAGGTTGTCCGTCGAGCAGTTGGGGCAGCTCGTCAGGCCGGGCCCCGCGGGCGGCGCCGTGGGCGGACCGGCGGGGGACTGCGGCCCCGACGCCCCATGCTCGGAGGGGACTGCGGGCTCGATCTTCGCGCCGCAGGTGTCACAGAAGTCGTCAGCCGCGGACGTGTGCCCGTTCGGGCAGGTTGCGGTCACTTCTTGACCCTAGTCGTCTTGGTGGACGCGGTGTCGAGGGCCATCTCGTCCAGCTTCTGCACGCTCTTCTTGAGCCGTACCGTCCCCTCAGCGGCGTTGTCGATGTCGACGACCTTCTTCAGCCGAGAGGTCATCTCCTCGTCACCGGCTCGGCTGGCCAGCTGCACTGCCCGGCCGAGCTTGGCGGTGGCGTCGTTGTCGTCGCCGGCGGCCTTGGCCGCGAGGCCGTCCTGGATGGCCTGCGCGAGCTCGGCCTGGCCCGTGTAGCGCGCCACCTGGTCGTTGATGCGCGTCGTCAGCGCGTCATCGCTGGACCAGGTGGCCTTGACCAGTGCCTGGGTCTGCAGGTCGGCACCGAGGGCGACCTGGACCCGCGCCGCCAGCTGCTCCTGCCCGACGGTCTTGGCGGGCAGCCGGACCGCGACGTGGTAGTCGCGGCTCTCGTCCGCCCACGCCCCGGTCGGGTATGCCGCGGTGAGCGGGTTGACCTGGGAGCGTCGCGAGGTGAGGTCCTCGAGGGTGGGCGCGACCTGCTTGACGAAGAGGGTCTGCGCGCCCTGGGGGGTCCAGACGCGCAGGTCCACGGCGGCGACGCCGCGAGCCATGGCCTGCCTGATCAGCCGCTGGAACTCGCTCGCCATGTGCTCCGGAGCCGGGATCAGGTCGACGGTGCCGAGCAGGGCCGAGGCGATGCGCCGGACCTCCTCGACCTGCCACCGGTCCCCGAGGCCGCGGCAGTCACACTGGAACACCCCGGTCGCGCCCTCGATGGCGGCGGTGAGCTGCTGCGGGGACTCGTGCTCGTTCGCGCCGTCCGTCAGCAGGATGGCGTGCCGCTGGCTTGCCTGCGGCACCGACTCGAAGATCTCCCTGGCCTTGGTCAGCCACGTGCCCATCGCCGTCCCCCCGTCGGCGCGGAAGCGCTGGACCGCGCCGACGGCCGCCTGCCGCGAGGCGCCGTCCATCCGCACCATCTGGGTGTATCCCATGTCGGGGAACACCCGGGTGCCGACGTGGTTGCCGGCGATGACGGCGAACCAGGTCCCGTCGGTGATCTCGCCGAGTGCCGCCGTGGCGGCGAGGCGGCCCTGGGCGATGCCGTTCGCGCCCATCGACCCGGAGGTGTCCACGATGAGGATCTCGGCAGCGTCCGTGCCGGCGCCCTGCCCGGCCTGCCCCGCGTCCCGACAGGTGACGCGGACGATGGCGTGCACGTCCGTGCCGCCGTCGGGCAGGAACTCGTTCTGGAAGACCTCAGCGGTGAACTGTGCCATCTGGGGGGACCTCTCCTTCGGTGGTGGGCGGAGCCGATGCCGGCGCCGGCCCTTCGGGGCTCGGACCGGGGGGCACGGTGGCGGGGGGCACGGTGGCGGGGGGCACGGTGGCGGGGGGCGCGGTGGCGGGGGGCGCGGTGGCACCGGCTCGGGCGAATGCCACGGTGATGTTGTCCGCGCCGCCCTGCTCGTTGGCGAAGTCGACGAGCGCCTGGGCGAGCGTCTCCGGGTTCCTGCCGGGAGCGCCGAGGCGGGCGACCGTGCCGCGGACCAGGTCGCGCAGGCCCACCGCCTCGGAGCAGTAGTTCCACAGCCCGTCGGTGCACACCATCAGCCAGCCGTCGCCGTCGAGGTCCACCGCCGCGGTGTGGGGGGTGAGGTCGTCGGGGGAGTCGCTGCCGAGCCAGCGGGTGATCGCATGGGCCTGGGCCCCCGACTCCGCCTCCTTGCGGGGGACCCCCTCGTCCATCTGCTGGGCCGCGAACGAGTCGTCCCGCGTCAGCTGCCGCGGTTCGACGGCGGGGTCGTCGGGGAGCCAGTAGGCACGGCTGTCGCCGACGTTGCCGACGACGGCGAGGCCGTTGTCCACCAGCGCGGCGACGAAGGTGCAGGACGGCGGGTTCGGCGCGGTCGCGTCCTTGGTGGTCTCGACGACGGCGCGCTCGGCGGCTTGCACGGCCTCCCCGAGCCGGCGCTGCACCGCGCCGACGATGGCGGCCCTGGTGCCCATCCCCCGGGGCACCGGGTCGTCGAGGACGTCGCGGGCGGCGCGGCTCGCCGCGAGGCTCGCGATGTGCGAGTCCGTCGACCGGGAGACGCCGTCGCAGACGACGAGCACGGCGAAGGACAGCGGTTCCGCGTGGGCGCCCAGCGCCATGGCGTCCTCGTTGCGGGTATGCCGGATGCCGATGTCACACACTCCGCCCACCCAGGGGGCGGGGGACTCGGTGAAGTGGTCGCGGGGGTCGCGCGCCTTGCTGCCACAGTGGTCGCAGTAGCCGTCGAGGTAGACACCTGCGCCGCACTCGACGCAGGACGGCTCGGTGGGCGCCCCGGCGGGGACCGGCGGCGCGCCGGGAGGACCACCGCGGGCCACCGCACCGGTCCAGCCGACGTCGAGCGGCGACTCCTCGCCCGTCCTCGCCGTGATCGGCGGCGCCGGACCCGCACGCACCTGGCCCTGGTGGCGAGCGTCCGGGCCCGGGCCGGCCGGCACGCTCTCGGCCGCGGCCGCGGGCGGCCCGCCCATCGCCAGCTCCTGGGTGGCCCTGCCGCCGGTGAAGTCGTAGGCGCACTCCTCGCAGAAGAGGGCGTCCGGGTCCCGCGCTGCCCCACAGCCGGGACACGTGGGCCCGGTGCCTCCCACGCTCACCGGACGCCGGTCCAGCCGGTGTCGAGCGGGGACTCGTCACCCAGCGGCTCGATGTCCGGGGTGGCCGCGGACCTGACGGTGTGCCGGGCGGTGGTGCCCCTGTGCTCGCCCGTGAAGTCGTGGGCGCACTGCTCGCAGAACACCGCCCCGGGGAGGCGCTCGGTCCCGCAGCGGGGACAGGCCCCTGCCTCGTGTACCTGGGTCATTGCCCCGTTCCTCGTCTCCCCGTCGGTCTCGTCATCGTATGGTCCAGGGCCGCACGGCGTTCGCCCGGTCGACGAGGGCCACCCGCTCGTTCCGGTCGGCGCTGAGCCGGGCCAGCCTGCGAAGGGCGTTCTCGAGACCCTCGCGCATGCCGCGGGGGGTGGCGGGGAAGTCCCCGAGCCGCAGCGTCTGGTCCCCCCCGGACCGGGACACCTGGCCCAGGCCGTTCTCGTAGACCTGGACGCAGAGGCGGGCCCGGTCTCGCGGGTCCATGAGGACCTGCTCGACACTGGACAGCGCGGCGGCGAGGGCCGGCAGGCCGCCGCCGCCCCCGGCGAGCAGGCTCGCCCGGGTCTGCCTGGCGAGGGCGTACGCCCTCGAGGTCGACGGGATGAGGTCGAGCGCCTCGACCGCGCCCGCGACGTCCCCCCGCCCGGTGCGGATCCGGGCCATCCCGAACGCCGCCGCAGGGGTGTAGTTGGTGTCGGTCCTGGCGCACGCCGCATACAGAGCCTCCGCGACGTCCGTCTCACCGCCACGCTCGCAGCTGTAGGCCAGCGCGAGCTTGGGCGCCAACTCTCCCGGGACCTGGCCGTAGACGGCGTTGAAGGCGCCCTCGGCGGCCTTCGGGTCGTCCTGCTGCAGTGCGGCCAGCCCCTGCATCCACACCGCCCGCCACTCCCAGGGGTCCTCGCCGAGCATGTCGGCGACGGCCTGTTCGACGACCTGGGGCCGCCCCCCCGCGAGCCCGGTGCGCGCCAGCTCGAGGCTCACCTCGGGAGAGCGTCCCGGCGCCTGGGCGAGCGCGAGCAGGCGCTCGTCGACGCTGGCCCCGGCGAGCCCGTGCAGCCAGCTGGCCTGGGGGTCACTGGGGTCTGCCCGCAGGGCCGGCAGGGTCGCCCAGTCGAGGGTGTCGCTGGCGATCGCCGGTGCCTCGAAGAGCAGCGAGGAGGCCGAGCTGACGGCGCGTCCGGAACGCTGCTGGTCCTGGGCGACGACCTCACGGAGCACGCCGAGCATCTGCACCCGCAGCTCGTCGGCCGAGGTGAAGCGGTCCTCGGGCGACTTCGCGCAGGCCTTGGCGAGCAGCCGGTGCAGGGAGTCGTAGCGCTGGAACAGGAGGGTGTCCTCGACGGCGGGCAGCGACTCGAGGTAGGTCGACTGGTAGCCGCGGAACTCCATCGTCAGCACGACCAGGGTGCGTCCGATCGTGTAGATGTCGGACGCGACGGTGGTGCCCATCTCGGCCACCTCCGGCGCCTGGTAGCCGACGGTGCCGAAGATGGCGGCCGCGTCGTCGTCGATCCGCCGCACCCCCCCGAGGTCGATGAGCTTGAGGTCGTCACCCACCTGGATCATGTTGTCGGGCTTGAAGTCGCAGTAGACCAGCCCGAGGTCGTGGAGGTACTGGAAGGCCGGGAGGATCTCGATGATGTAGGCCAGTGCCTGGTCGGCCGGGACCGGATCGTAGCGTCCGGCCCGGCTCATCCGCTGCTTGAGCAGCGCCTTCAGCGAGGTGCCGCCGACGTACTCCATGACGATGTAGCCGGCGTCCTCGTGGGTGACGAAGTTGTAGATCTCGACGATGTGCGGGTGCGAGACCTGGGCGAGGAAGCGCTGCTCGGCGATGGCCGCTGCGAGCGCGTCCGGGTCACCGGCGTTGAGCAGGCCCTTGAGGACGACCCACCGGTTGGACACGTTCCGGTCGCGGGCGAGGTAGACCCACCCCAGGCCGCCGTGGGCGAGGCACCCGGCGACCTCGTACTGCCCGGCGACGAGGTCACCCGGTCCCAGCCTCGGGTCGAAGGAGAACGCCTGGCGGCACTTCGGGCAGAAGCCGGTGGTGCGTCCCGGTCTACCGTCGTGGCCGCGCCCGACCCTGCTGCCGCAGTTGGAGCAGAACCGCTTGTCCTCGGGGACGACGGGGTTGTCCATGATCGCGGCCTGGGCGTCGATGGCCGGCATCGGCGGGATCGTCGTCAGCCCCGCGCCGAGCCGCGCGGTGCGCATCCGCTGGGAGCCGGCCCCCACCCGGCGGGTGACCCTGGTCCCGGACTGGCCCGCCCGCGCGGACCCGAGAGCCGTGGACGCGAGCCGGTTGCTTGCCCGGGACAGGCTCGAGGGCGAGGCCGCCATCGGGTCACCCCCGTTGACCGCCTCCGGCGGCGGCGCCGAGCCGGCCGCGGCGCCGCACACGTCGCAGTAGCCGTCGAGGACGTGACCGGTGCAGCCCGGCTGGCGGCACGGGGTGCCGTTCGGGACACCGGCCCGCGGCGCCTGCTGCTGGACGGCCGGGAACGCCGGGGGCGCCGGGGGCGCGGGGTCGGGACCGGTGGGCGGCTGGCTCGACGCCTCCAGCCCGCTGTGCTGCCCACCCTCGCCCGGCGAGCCGCACACGTCGCAGTAGCCGTCGAGCAGGTGTCCGGTGCAGCCCGGCTGGGTGCAGGCCTGCTGGGTGGGGATCATCGGGGGCCGCCTCCCGGCCCGACACTGCTGCGCAGATAGGCCTGGTATGCCGCGACCAGGGCTCGCGCGCGGCGGATGTCGGTGGGCTGCCCCGCGAACGTGGCCTCGGTGCGCCGCTGCAGCTCGTCGAGGTCCTCGTGCGGCGTGCCGGTGGCCCGGGCCTGCGCGGCGAGGGCCCCCGCGAGCCCGCGCAGCTCGTCGCGCTCGGCCAGGGCGTCGGCATACGCCCCCTGGGCACGGGTCAGGGCCCGCGAGACGGCGTCGAGGCGCAGCAGGTACGCGTGCACCTCCTCCGGCGACGTGGGCACCTCGCCGAGGGCGGTGACCTCGGGGATGGCCAGCCGGGGGGCCGGGGACACGGCCGCCACGCACCGGCTCTCCAGGGTGCGGACCGCCTCACCACGCGCGACGAGCTCGGTGCGCTGGCGCCGCGCTCGCGCGGCGTCGCGCTCGTTGTCCACCCGCTGCCCGGCACCGACGATGAGGTCGCGCTCGGCGCCGGAGGCGTCGTACTCCAGCGGGGCGAGCAGACCGCCGACGTCGGCCCCGCGCCTGGCCCGGTCGGTGACGTCCACGAGCCGTTGCTCGAGCCGGAGCATCCGCTCCCGGGCCCGCTCCCGCTCCGGCCCCGCCGGCACCAGGCCCACCTGGTCGCGGACCCGCTCGACGGTCTCGCGCACGTCCTTGAGCCGGGTGCCCACCTCGGCCCCGGACGGTTCCAGCGACAGGCGGGCGCGCAGCGAGGAGGTCATCGCGTCGCAGAGCCGGCAGGCCTCCGGCAGGGACAGTGCCAGCGCCCCGGAGGTGGAGGGCGCGATGGCGCCGGCTGCGGATCCCGGCGCCACGTCGAGGCGTCCCCAGATCAGGGTGGAGATCCGGTCCGCCTCCTTCGGTCCGACGCGGCCGGAGTCGAAGGTGACCTCGAGCAGGTCGTAGCGGTCCGAGATCGCCTTCCACAGGGCCATCGAGACGGTCATGTCCCGGGTGAAGGTGCTCTGGTCGCTCGCGGCGAGTGCGGCGGCGTCCAGGGCGTCGAGGTCAGCCTTGCGCCGCTCCCTCCAGACGCTCAGGTCGCGCAGGTAGCCGTAGGCCTGCTGTGGCGTGACGGGGACGCCGAGGCGGGCGGGCGCCTCGGGCGCGGCTCCGGTCGAGGGGACGGGGACGGGCGACAGGGACACGGTCACGCGCGTCCGTAGACCGGCGCGGGGGGGACGGGGGCAGGTCCGAGCGGCGCGGCGAACCACCTGTCGTAGATGGCCTTCCACCGACCGTCCGCGCGCATCTGCTCGAGGACCGTGTTGAGGTACTGGACGAAGACCCGGTCGTCCTTGTTCACCGCGAGACCGTAGGGCTCGCTCGTGATCGGGTCCCCCGGGGGGACGTAGGCGTACGGGTCCTGGGCGACGAGTCCGGCCAGCACCGTGTCGTCCCCGGTGATCGCGTCGACCTTGCCCTGCTGGAACAGCACCAGGCAGCCGGTGTGCGTGTCGGCCCCGACTGCGGTGACCCCGGTGAAGGTCCGCAGCTTGTCCATGCTCGACGTGCCGTTGGGCGCGCAGACCTTCTTGCCGGCCAGCTGGGACAGGGCGGTGACCGGCGACCCCTTCGCGACGAGCAGCTTCTGGCCGGAGTGGTAGTACTCGCTGGAGAACGCGACCCTGGCCCATCGGTCACAGGTCATCGTCATGTTGCGGGCGACCATGTCGACACTGCGGTTCTCCAGCACGGGAATCCGGTCGGTCGCCTGGATCACCGTCAGCTGGACCTTCTCCGGGTCACCGAAGATCGCCCGGGCCACCTCCCTGCTCATGTCGATGTCGAACCCCTCGATCCGGCCCGTGAGCGGGTTGCGGGCGCCGAGGAGCAGGCTGTCAGCGGACACCCCGACGATGAGCTGGCCACGGTCGCGGATCTCCCGGAGCCGGCCGGGGGGCAGGTCGGCGGCCTTCGGCAGCGCGGGGAGCGGGGCGTACGACGCCGTCGCGTTGGTGCAGGGGGCGGGGGTCGCGCCCGCTGCCGGGCCGGCCGCCGAGGTTGGGGGTGCCGACCGGGTCGGGGTCGGCAGGGGGGTGTCCGGGTAGCTCCCCCCGGAGGCGCAGGCGCCCATCAGCAGGGTGACGCAGAGGGTCGCCGCGGACCCTGCGGCACCACGGCGCCGCGGCTTCGACAACAACCCGGGGGCGCGGCGGCGCCCGGTGCGGCGCCCGCTCACCGGTACTCCTCCAGCCGCCGGGAGATTCCCCGCAGTACGAGCGCGGCCGCCCCGAGGCTGAGCAGGAGCAGCGCCCAGCCGGTGACGGTGGCCAGGCCCCGTGGCGCGAGGACCCGGTCCGCGGTGGCCTGCTGCAGCCGGGTCAGCAGCTGCGCCGAGGCCTGGTCGAAGGTGGCGAACGAGGCGCTCGCCGAGCCCGGGACCCGCTCGGTCGCCCGCCTGACGGCGCCCTCCCAGTCACCGCCGTCGTCCAGCTTGCGGATGGCCGTGTGCGCCGACGCGTACTGCCGCCAGATGCCGGCCAGCCCGGCTGAGCGCACGTCGCCGGCGAGGGCGCCCTGCACCGCGTCGAGGGTGCGCAGGTTCCCGAGGACGTTCTCGGACTGGGCGACCCAGGTCTGCTCGAAGCTCTTGCCCTGCCCCCGTGCGATGAGGGTGAGGCTCTCGTTGGACTTCGCGTCGTAGGCTGCCGCGCGGGCGGTCGTCAGTGCCAGCGTGCCCGCGAACTCGTTGGTGCGGGCGGCGCGGGCCGAGCCGGCGACCCCGCCGAGGACCACCACCCCCACCATCGTGGTGACCAGCACGGCGACGGCGCCGCCGGCGAACGGGGCGTTGAGGTACCGGTGGGTGCGCCGGGCGAGCCACACCATCGCGAGGATGAGCACCACGAGGGTGACGGTGCCGGTCAGCGCCAGCGCGTCGGAGCTCTGGCTGAGCTCTTGCGTGGCGCGCTCGGTGTTCGCCCGGGTGAGGGCGTCGATGATCGGGAGGGTCTGCCCGCGCAGCGTCGTGCTGGCACTCTTGAGGTACTGCGCGCCGACCGGCATACCCTGCCGGTTGTAGACCCGGGCCTGCTCGATGAGCCCGGCGTAGCTCTGGATCTGGCTGTTGAGCGTCCCGAGCGCCTTCCCGTCGGCCGGCTGTGCCGTCGCCGCCTCGGCGACGGCGGTGCTCGCCCGCATCAGGGACGCCTCGTAGTCGGCCCGCTGGGCGGGGTCCTCGAGGCCGCCGACGAGGAAGGAGCTCGTCGCGTCGGCATCCGCGCGGACGAGGTCGGTGTAGACGGACTGGACGCGCACCACCTGGCTGGTGTTGCGGTTCGCGCGCTCCAGCGCCGCGGCGGACGACCAGAGCGTGTTCGCCCCGACGAGGCCGAAGACCGTCGCCGCCAGGGCGGCCAGCCCGCCGAGCAGGCGCATCCGTCCCGGGGTGCCCTCGAGGAGCCGGCGCACCAGGGTCAGGACCAACCCGTGCCGCGCGGGCACGGGAGCGCCCGGAACGCTGGCCGTGGCCGTAGCCGTGGGCGCAGGCGTGGGGGCGGGCCCGGGGGCCGGCGCAGGGGGGCCGAGCGTCGGCGCCTGTGTCATGGGAGCGCCCCGGCGCCAGCCGTGGGCCCGGTGGCAGCCGGGTCCTTGGCGGCAGCGTCCGCGGGGGCAGCGGGGGCAGCGGGGTCCGCGGCATCGGCGGGCATCCCGCCGTGCGACGGCACCTCCGGCCCCCCGGCGTCCTCGAAGTCCTCCGGCAGCAGCCGGCGCAGCTGCTCGTCCGTCGGGTCCCCGACGTCCTGCAGGCGCCAGGCGTGCCGGCCGATGGCCTCCTCGAGCAGGTTGCGGGCGAACCGTCCGTTGCCGAACGCGTGGCCGCGTGGCGTGACCGACAGGATGGTCCGGAACCGGCTCTGCGCCTCCGGGCCCAGGTCGTAGTCGGCGTTGGCCGCCAGCACGCCGAGGATCGCCACCAGCTCGTCGTCGGTGTAGTCCCCGAAGTCGATGGTCGTCTTGAACCGGCTCGCCAGCCCGGGGTTCTGGACGATGAAGGCGAGCATCGGGTCCGGGTAGCCGGCGACGATGACGACGAGGTCGTCGCGCCGGTCCTCCATCTCCTTGACGAGGGTGTTGACCGCCTCGGCGCCGTACTGGTCACCGCCGAGGGCGTAGGCCTCGTCGATGAAGAGCACGCCGCCGGCGGCCCGGGCGCAGGTCTCAGCGGTCTTGATGGCGGTCTGCCCGAGGTAGCCGGCGACGAGCTCGGACCGGTCGACCTCGACGAGCTGGCCCTTGCTGAGCAGCCCGAGCGCGGTGTAGATCCCCGCCACCATCCGCGCGACCGTCGTCTTGCCGGTGCCCGGGTTGCCGACGAAGACGAGGTGCCGGGTGACCGACGGGTTCCGCATCCCGGCGTCCTTGCGCTTCTGCTCGACCTTGAGCATCGCGACCTGCTGGTGCACCTCACGCTTGACCCGGTCCAGGCCGATCATCGAGTCGAGCTCGCCGAGCAGCTCCGCCACGGACCTCGGCGCCTCGGCTGTCTCCGCCGCGGCGGCCGTCGCTTCCTCCGCGGCGCCCCAGGTACCGGTTGTGCTCCCGGTCCGGACCGCGCCGTCCGCCTCCCCGTCGCCGTCCGATGCGCCGGTATGCCGGGCCGCGGGGCCGTCGATGCCGGGGGGCCGCGCGACGGGCGCCAGCGCGCCACCGGGCGGGACCTGCGCGGCGGCCAGCTGGGCGGCCGCCGCGACGGACGCGTTGCCGGTGACCCGCATCGTCGGCTCGCCGAGGGCGCACGCTGCGGAGGCGACCTCGGTCAGGGCACGCGCGTACTCCGCCGCCCTCGGCAGGTCGGACACGCTCAGCTCGCTGAGCAGGGCCGTGGGGGACTGGCGCCACTTGCGCCCGCGCGAGGCCGCGTCGAAGAAGGCGTCGTTGGCCGCAGCCAGCACCCGGGGGCCGCCGTCGACGGCACGAGCCCAGTCTTGCCCGGCCCTGGGCGCTGACTCGGCGATGGCGGCAGCGAACACCAGGCCCTCGTCGCGGGCGCGGTCGGCCGGCAGGCCGGCACTGGTGGCCACGGCGACGAGGGCGTCGACGGCCTCACGCAGCTGGGCCATTCAGCCGTGCCTTCCGGACGGCGGCGCGAGCGGCGTCGGTTCGTCGGAGGACGTGACGCTGTCCGGCATCGCCGCCCGCGGGGTGGCCCCGAGCGCGAGGCCCCCTCCGCCGGACGCGGCCCCGAACTTCTCCTGCAGGAAGCGCCCGTGCACCACCAGCGCCTCCGCGTCGGCGCGGCAGACGGCGTCGAAGACCTTGTCCATCGTCGCGGCGAGCAGGTCCAGCTGGTCGACGAGGATCATCAGCGACGTCTTGCCGCGGTCCACCGGCCGTGAGTCGGCCCACTGCCGTGGCAGGCGCAGGTAGCCGCCGATGGCGTCCGGGAGGTAGTCCGTGGCGGTGGCCATGACGGTGTAGGCCTGCTGGCTGCCCTGACCGAGCGTGTCGAGACGTGGCACCGTGTCGCGGACGACGCGCGCGACGCGACCGAGGCGCGAGCGGACCATGGCGGGAGCCTGCCCGTCGCGCGCCAGCTGCTCGACCCGGTCGACGGCGCCGAGCAGGTCCGCGCTGCTGGGCACGGCCTTCAGCGGCGGCAGGGGGCTCTGCGCACGCGTGCCGAGGCCGAACCAGGAACCGATACCCATGTGCCGATCTTTCCCCCGGAGGTGCCGGGCTGTCTGTGCTGGATGTCCCTGAGTGGACCCTCAGGGGCGAGCGTCGGGGACCCTCGGTGGGGCCCCGGGCGACCCTCAGCGACCGAGGTCCAGCGAGCCCATGTTGACCCGCGGGTTCTGCCGGTTGACCCGCTCGAGGTAGGACCGCGACTTGGTCACCTCCGTCTCGAGCGTGCCGATGGTCGCCGCCATGTTGTCGAGGGCCTGGACCTTGAAGGTGTCGATCGCGTCCATGGTCTGGTAGATGTTCTGGAAGGCCGCCTGCAGCTGCGGCAGCCCGATCGTCGCCGAAGCCGCCTGCTCCTGGATCCGCACCGAGTTGTCGCGCAGCATCTCCGAGGTCGACTGGATCATGTTCGACGTCGTCGTGTTGAGCGCGGTGATCTGGTCGAGGACCAACTTCTGGTTGCCGAGGGCCTGCGCGACGATGACCGCGGTGCGCAACGCCGAGACCGTCGTCGTGGATGCCCGGTCGACACCCTTGATGAGCTCGATGTTGTTCTTGATGACGATGTCGAGGGCCAGGTAGTTCTGGATCGAGACGGCGAGCTGGGTGAGCAGGTCCTGGTGCTTCTGGCGGACGTAGAACAGGACGTCCTCCTTCAGCGTCCTGGCCTTGTCCGGGTCGCTCGCCTCGAGGGTCGCAACCTGCGCGGCGAGCTTGGCGTCGAGCCGCTCGGCGATGTAGACGTACTGGTTGAGCCGGCCCATGGCGTCCCACAGGTTCTGCTTCTCGAGGTTGAGGGCGACGTTGTCGAGCTGGAGCTCGTCCTGCCCGTCGCGCAGCGCGTGGAGGATCGCGTCGATGTGGCTCTGGGCGGACTGGTACTTGTGGAAGTAGTCGGTGAGGCGGTCCCCGAAGGGGATCATGCCGAAGACCTTCTTGACCCCGGTCGCCTGTTGCGGGTCGAGGTCCTCGACGGTGCGGCGCAGCTCGAGCAGGGTGTTGCCGACCTTCGAGCCCTCGGACAGCCCCCCCTCCTTGAGCGCCTTGACGGGCGACTTCAGCAGCCGGTTGCTGCTCTCGGCCGCCGCCCGGACGTCGTCGTCCCCCATCGTGCGGACGTCGGCGGCCTTCGCCTCGAAGTCTGGTGACTTCGGAGCGGCCGTCAGCAGCGCCTGCAGGTAGCCGTCGACCTTGGCGTCGAGGCCCGGCAGGGCTGCCTCCGGCACGGCGGGGGCGATCCTCGGTGCGGCGGTGGCGCTGACCGGCCGCGACGGCGCGGGCGCCTCGAGGGTCAGCGTCGCGGTCGGGGGCGCCAGGGCCCGGGCGGGCTCGCCGCCCGTGTCCTGCTGGCCCTGCGCCGAAGAGGGCGTGTCGCTCATCTGAAGGTCCTCGCTCCGCGGTGTTCCACCTGTCCAGGTGAGGCGGGCCGAGACGGCCCCCTGGTATGCCTGACGTCCGGCCAATCTACGCCGTTCCCGGCACCGGGTGCAGCCGGGACGCCGCAACCCGGGCGACCCGCGCACCGGGGCGGGTGGCGGCGCGCTTCCCACGAAGTGGGCCGGCACCCGTTGACCGGCGGACCCGCCCGCACTAGCGTCTGACTACGATCCGACCGGAACCTGCATTCCGGTAAGCGGAATCACCAGCCGAGGGAGACTCGCCAGATGAGCGCTGCGGAGGGCGTCCGGGTGACCGGGCCGACGGGTGCCCGGTTCGACGTGGTGCTGACGCCGGAGGCGCTGGAGTTCCTCGCCGACCTGCACCGCCGCTTCGACGGGCGCCGTCGCGAGCTGCTGGCCGCACGCGACGAGCGGTATGCCGAGCTCGCCGCGGGCGGGACGCTCGGCTTCCTGCCCGAGACGCGGCAGGTGCGCGACGGAGACTGGAGGGTCGCCGAGCCCGCCGCGGGACTGGAGGACCGCCGGGCGGAGATGACCGGGCCCACCGACCGCAAGATGACGATCAACGCCCTCAACTCCGGTGCCAAGGTGTGGCTCGCCGACTTCGAGGACGCGTCCACCCCGAGCTGGGAGAACGCGGTCAACGGCCAGCTCAACCTCATGGACGCGCTCGACGGGACGATCGACTTCACCAGCGAAGCGGGCAAGGCCTACGCGCTGGGCGAGCAGCTCGCCACGGTCGTCGTGCGCCCCCGCGGCTGGCACCTCACCGAGAAGCACATCGAGGTGGACGGCGAGCGCATGTCCGGCTCGCTCGTCGACTTCGGCCTCTACTTCTTCCACTGTGCCCAGCGCCAGCTCGACGCTGGCAGCGGCCCGTACTTCTACCTGCCGAAGATGGAGAGCCACCTCGAGGCCCGGCTGTGGAACGAGGTCTTCGTGCGCGCCCAGCAGGCCCGCGGCATACCACGGGGGACGATCCGCGCCACCTGCCTCATCGAGACCTACCCGGCGGCCTTCGAGATGGAGGAGATCCTCTACGAGCTGCGCGAGCACTCGGCGGGGCTCAACGCGGGCCGCTGGGACTACATCTTCAGCGTCATCAAGAAGTTCCGCACCCGGGGCAAGGACTTTCTGCTGCCGGACCGCAACCAGGTGACGATGACGGTGCCGTTCATGCGGGCCTATACGGAGCTGCTCGTGCGCACCTGCCACCAGCGCGGCGCGCACGCCATCGGCGGCATGGCGGCCTTCATCCCCAGCAAGGACCCGACGGTCAACGAGGGCGCCTTTGCCAAGGTCCGCGACGACAAGACGCGCGAGGCCAGCGACGGGTTCGACGGCTCGTGGGTCGCCCACCCCGGCATGGTGGCGCTGTGCACGGAGGTCTTCACCGACGTGCTCGGTGACCGGCCCAACCAGCTGGACAAGCTACGCGACGACGTCCACGTCACCGCCGAGCAGCTGCTCGACGTGCGCTCGACGCCCGGCAACGTCACCGAGGAGGGCCTGCGCAACAACATCAGCGTCGGGGTCCAGTACCTGCACTCCTGGCTGCGGGGCGTCGGTGCGGTGGCGATCTTCAACCTCATGGAGGACGCCGCCACCGCGGAGATCTCCCGGTCCCAGGTCTGGCAGTGGATGCACAACGACGTCGAGCTCGACACCGGCGAGGTGGTCTCCAGGGACCTCGTCGAGCGCCTCGTCGAGGAGGAGATCGCCAAGCTGCCGGGGGAGGCCGGTGACTACGAGCGGGCGCGGGAGACGTTCATGGCGGTGGCCGTCGCCGACGAGTTCGCCGAGTTCCTCACCCTACCGGCCTACGAGCAGATGGCCTAGACCACGCAGCCCGAGCCAAGAGGACACCACGATGGACGCACAGAGCCTGGCAGCGACGCTGGAGCCGATCCTGCCGGACGGCGCGGTGATCACCGACCGGCAGCGGCTGCGCACCTACGAGTGCGACGGGCTCGCGCAGTACAAGGTGACGCCCGCCCTCGTCGTGCTGCCGGAGACGACGGAGCAGATCGCCGCCGTCGTGCGCGCCTGCGCCGAGCACCGGGTCCCGTTCGTCGCGCGCGGATCGGGCACCGGCCTCTCCGGGGGTGCGCTGCCGCACGCGGAGGGTGTCCTCATCGTCATGTCGCGGATGCGCCACATCATCGAGATCGACCGGGACAACCAGCGGGCGGTGGTCGAGCCCGGCGTCATCAACCTCCAGCTCAGCCGGGAGACGCAACCGCTGGGCTACTACTACGCCCCCGACCCGTCCAGCCAGCAGGTGTGCTCCATCGGGGGCAACCTCGCGGAGAACGCCGGGGGCGCCCACTGCCTCAAGTACGGCTTCACGACCGGTCACGTCACCGGTGTCGAGTTCGTCACGCCGACCGGGGAGGTCACGGAGATCGGGTCGAAGGCACCGGACGCGCCCGGCTACGACCTGCTCGGGGCCATCGTCGGCTCCGAGGGGACCCTCGGCATCGCGACGAAGATCACCGTGCGGCTCACCCGCACCCCGGAGGCGGTCCAGACGCTGCTCGGGGCCTTCCCCGACACGGACCACGCCGGGCAGGCGGTCTCGGCGATCATCGGCGCCGGAGTGGTCCCGGCCGCCGTCGAGATGATGGACGCGCTGGCGATCGAGGCGGCCGAGGCGGCGGTGCACTGCGACTACCCGGCGGGCGCCGGTGCCGTCCTCATCGTCGAGCTGGACGGGCCCGCAGCGGAGGTCGAGCACCAGTTCGAGCAGGTGAGCGAGTTCTGCAACGCGGCGGGGGCGTTCGAGATCCGGATCGCGCGGGACGATCTCGAGCGCGCCCTGTTCTGGAAGGGCCGCAAGTCCGCCTTCGCGGCGGTCGGCCGGATCAGCCCCGACTACATCGTCCAGGACGGCGTGATCCCCCGCACCGCGCTGCCCGAGGTGCTGCGCCGGATCTCCGCGTTGTCGGCCGAGCGTGGGGTCCGGGTGGCGAACGTCTTCCACGCCGGCGACGGCAACCTGCACCCCCTGGTCCTGTTCGACGACGCGATCCCGGGCGAGGCGGAGCGTGCCGAGGAGACCTCGGGCGCGATCATCGACCTGTGCATCGAGTTCGGTGGCTCCATCACCGGCGAGCACGGGGTGGGCTCGGACAAGGCCAAGTACATGCCCCGGATGTTCGGCGACGACGACCTCGACACCATGCAGCTGGTGCGCTGCGCCTTCGACCCGTACTCCATCTCCAACCCCGGCAAGATCTTCCCCACCCCGCGGCTGTGCGGGGAGGTCCCCGGCCGCAACCGGGGCGTCCACCCGCTGGTCGAGGCAGGAAAGGCGGAGCTGTTCTGATGGGCACCGACACGCAGGTCGACGTCCTCGACCGGCTCGCGGCGGCAACCCGCGGCCATGCGCGGGTGGCCGACGACGCCGAGCACGTCTGCGGCGTGCCGGCACGCTGGGTCGTCAGCCCGGCGGACACGGCCGAGACCTCAGCAGTCCTGCGGGCGACCAGCACGGCCGGTCTGACCGTGGTCCCGCGGGGCGCGGGCACCAAGCTGGGCTGGGGGGCACCCCCCTCGCGCGTGGACGTGCTCCTCGACACGACCCGGATCGACGCCCTGGTCGAGCACACCGCCGGTGACCTCGTCGTCGTGGCAG
>JAABUR0100002788.1_pt1 | contig 25823 bp, 1 predicted proteins | sample 5560091 | NCBI WGS metagenome assembly JAABUR01 (sample SAMN10711879, study PRJNA513375) | rock metagenome | isolation source: Antarctica rocks | place: Antarctica: Victoria Land, University Valley sud
GGCGCCCTCTACTAGTTTATACTAGTAAAAGAGATATTGGCGAGAACTAATAGAGAGGAAGGGCTCCGCCCTAACTAAAGAGAAGAGAATATAGTCGACGAAACCTTAGTATTATAGACGGTAGACCTAACCCCTCGATATACCGCCCCGATAGCAGGCCTATTAGGGGGGGGAGGGAAGGAGCCGAATAATAGTATAGCTTACAGATAGTAGGTGGAGTTTTTATCCCTTAGCTAGGTTTCTCCCCGAACGATAGGTACGCTAGGCGTACCTCCTAAAAAGTCTACCCTTATTAGCTTTAGCTAGTATAAGAGTATAAATAATTAATTAATTAATCCTAATATTAAAATAATTAATATTAAGGATTATAAGTATAAATAAATTAAATCTCTAGCTTATATAAGCTTCTTAGTACCTTTCTTTATTTAATTTAGAATTATATTATAAATCTAGGAATTTAAATATATTCCCTAATATATTATTAAGACTTTAAATAACTAATTCTATTAAGAACTCTAATTTATTATATAGAATCTTTAATATTCTCTTTATATCCTCTAATAATCTCCTCTATAATACTAAAGGCTTTAATAGCCTTACTATCTACTATATAATAAATATAGAGATAATAGAAGATTTTAAATCTTAATTATAAATAGGCTATTATAATAATAAGTAATAATAAAAGATCTTTAATATATTAAAGTTACTTATAAATAGTAATCTAGATATAATTTTAGAATATAATAAGCCTAGGATATTATTTATTCTTAGGGATAACCTTATTTTTTATATTAATAGTAAAAAAGGTAATAATTATATATTCCTTCTATTATAAAGAAGGAATTATTTAAATAAGCTTATAACTTTTCTAATTATAATAGTTATTATAGATATTATAATTAATTTTCTTATATAACATATATCTAATATCTCGCTAAAAACCTCTAAGCTTATATAAGCTACTACCCTTAATACTAACTTAATTAAATAAGTAAATACTTATACTAACTCCGCTTATACTATTTTATATAATCGTAATAGACTTTATAATTACTCTTTCTACTATATTATTAGGTATAAATTACTTACTAATAATTACTTATAAGTTTTTAAAGAAGGTCCTTCTTCTACTAGGTATTAATACTTAGAAAGCCTCTTAGTAGGCGTAGATTATAATTTAATTATTACTATAGTTAAACTAGTCTATAATAATATTAGGTATAATAATATCTACTTTATAATAATATTTTCCTATATATTTAATTATTTTTAGTATAGATTAATAATATTCGTGATATAATAAATATTATTAGCTTCTTAGATATCTTTAATATATATTATTATAGTATTTTACAGGGTATACTAATATTCTACGGTAGACTAGCTTTTAGAGGCCTAAGAGCTACTATTTTACTTGCTAGTAGGCTAGCTACTATACTATTTCAGGTTAGCATTCCTAATTACTAGGTGTATAGGAGTACTCTATAATACTAGGTATTATAATATCTCCTTTATAATAATATACCCTTATAGAAATAATATATTATTATAGCCCGGTCTAACTATATCCTATAATTAGGAGATTCCTCGTAGTATTATTAGTAATAGAGACCTAAGGTTTATATTAGACTTTTAGCGGGAAGTCTTTAAACGTCTTAGAGTTAGATTTCTTATATCTACAGCTTATTATCTATAGACTAATAGATAAAGCGAGCATACTAATTAGATTATAAAAATTACTATATAATTCTACCTTACCTACTATCTAGATACCTAAAATTAATAAGATTATATACTCCTATATATCTAGGCTAATATTAATAACTCCTCTACTATTATAAGATACGCTTCTAATAAGCTCTATTATAGTTTTAGGGTAGATAATAATATAGATATATTAGTAATTAGTAATATCCTTATAAAAGCCTTTAATAGCTTATAACTCGCCTACTAGGAATAGGTAGAAGATACTATAGCCTTTAATAATATAATAATAAAGTCTTAGTATAATAGTAAATATAAAAGTCTATAATTTAAAGAAAATACTAAAGTCTTTCTCTATTTCTATAAAGGATATAAAATCCCTAGTATTATTAATAGGAAACTCTTATAATAATATACTAGTCCTTTTAAAATTCTATAAAAGGTAGGATTACTTACTTATTAGCTTAAGCTACCCCCTATTATATATATATAGCTAGTAGTATTAGCAGTATAACTTAAGCTAAAGATAGAGGGTATTAATCTATATAATAGGACTTTTAGTAATAGGCTACTACCTATTACTACTAAAGATAGTACTATTTATAGGGATAAGTATAAAATTAAGAGATTACTAGATAAGAGGTATTTAAGGAGAAAGACTTAGTACTTAATTAAGTAGGTTAACTATAGTAATAAAGATAACTTATAGTATAACCTAGTAAATCTATCTAAGGTTAGTAATTTAGTAAAGGTATATAAGAATAGATAGAATCTAGTTAAATAAGATAATAAGTAATTAGTAATTAGTAAACAAGGTCATTTACTTTTTTTAATTTTACTAGTATACTAATATAGAATCTCTTCTACTTTATACGTTTTACTTAGTAATAGCGGAATAGCTTCTACCTCTCTATTACTTTATTATTCTTAATAGCCTTAAAAGCTTTCTTAATTAATTAATCTATATAAATTAAAAGAGTCCCTATTATTAATTAGAACCCTTTACTAGATACTAAGATTAACCCTACTTTAGAGTATATCCTACCCCCTAAGATAAGCACCTTACTAGGATAAGAGATACTTACTAATAGAGTTAAAATTTATAGAGAATCTTATATAGCGAACTAATTAGTAAATATTATTAATTCTTACTAAGATCTTTTTATAGATAAAGGTAATATATTAAATATACCTAAAAAATAATAAATACTAATTCTACTAAAGCTTAATATAATATCTAGACCTACTTAAGTATATCCTCTTAAGTAAAAGGATAAGGATATTATTAATAAGACTTTTAATAAGCTTTAAGCCTAAGGGAAATTTATATAATTAGATTAGCTAACTTAATATAACTATCTTTACTTTATAATCTAGCGAGATACTCTTAATAGTAGGAAGGGCTAAGTTATTATTAATATTAAAGAGCTTAATAAGATTATAGATAATAATATATACCCCTTATTATTATAAGCTAATATAATAACCTTAGTTAAAGGGTATTACTATATCTTTATTATTAATATAGTTAGGTAGTTTTATTAGTTATATATCTAGGTTAAGGATTATTATAAGCTTATAATTATAAGCTATTATAGCTAGAAGTAGTCTTTAATAGCCCTTATAAGTTATTAAGGCTTACTTCTATATATTTAATATTAAATTAATATTATACTTTAATAATACTAGGCTTTTATTAAGGCTTATATTAATAATATTATTATTTACTTATATACCTTAGAAGATTTTATTAAATACTTATATAAAGTCTTTAATCTATTCTAGAAAAAATTGGTAAGCCTATTACTATTAAAATTATATATTACCTACCCTTTCATTATATTAAAATAGGTAGAATAGTAATAATTATTATATTACTAGCTATATAGATAGAGAGAGATAGAATATATAAGATACTAGGAATACTAGCGCGCGTCTAGTACACGGCTAGTCTAACTAATTGTATCCTATTTTAATATATTTTAATACTCCTACTTAAACGAAGTACCTTATTAGTATAGTAGTATAACTAACTTATAATATTCTATCTACTTAAATAAAGCACCTTATTAGTATAGTAGTATAACTAACTTATAATATTCTATTCCTACTATCTAAGATCCCACTTCTTAACTAAATACTAGGTAATAGGTGTAAAGGTAAGGTAGATAGTATTTAAATACTATTATAAGGTAGTAATTTAGTAAAACCCTTCTAAATATAGATTAGAAGCACCCTAATAAGGTAGGTAGAGTTATAAGGTTATTAATTTTATTTATATAACTATTTCTAAGATATACTTATTTTATAAGGGAATACTATTAAGGTTTTTATATTATAATAACTTAATAGCACGTTTCTTACCTTTAATATACTAGATAAGGCTAGTAATAAGATCTACCTATATATAGTACTAGCTATAAACCTATTACTTATTAATAGAGCTAAGAGGTCTCTAATCTAAATAAAATTAGAATAAAATTAGGATATTATATAATAGTAGAGCTTATAATATAAAGTTTTTTAATATTTATAATAATACCTACCTTAATTCCTATTAATAGTATTAACTTAATATATAAGATATTAAAATATATTAAAATAGGATATAATTAGTTAAACTAGCCGCGTACTAGACGCGCTCTAGTACCTATCTTAATATCTTATATATTCTATCTCTCTCTACTTATATAGCTAGTAATATAATAACTATTACTATTCTACCTATTTTAATAGGTTATAAGCCTAGGCGTAGGGTATTTATTTATTTATTTACCTTATAACTACTATTAATACTATCCCTTATAGATTACCTCTATATTAATACTATATACTACCGTAAAAAGGAGGCTAGGGAATCTACTAGTAGAGATTTCTACTAAGACGTTAAAACTAGCTAAAATCCCCTCTAAAATTTATTAAATAAAATTATTATAATACCTTCTTTAATAGTAATAGTATATATTTAAATAAATATACTTTAAAGGGTATTAAACTTTATACTAAGATATTAGAGGTAGGTATTAATAATAAAGATATAAAAGAGCTTATATTTTAAGTTAGTTAAATTAAAATTAATAATTTTAAATTTATTTATATAATTATTTATATCTTTATAATTAGTATAAAAGAGGGTATTAAAATTATAAATAATCTTATTAAAGATACTAATACTTTAAAGCTTATAAAAGTCCTTAAAGATCTTTAAAATTAGGTATTAAAGGAATAATCTTATCTTTAATTATATTATAAGTATTAATATTATAATATACTTTTATTACTTTATAAGCCTTATTATATATTATCTTAAATCTCTTAAAGGTTTTAAGTTATAAGGATAGTATAATTTATTTTAAAGATAGCTCTAAGGCTATTAAGGATAATATAAGATTATATATTATAAGAGTATAATAGCTAGTTATAACTAGATTCTAATATAAAAATAAGTATAAAAGGATAATTACTACTACCTTTAATCTCTATTTTAATATTAATAAGAGGTATATCTTTAATCTTAATATCTAGATTATATAAATTTAATATTAGAGATTAAGTTAATATTAATATTAAAGATGATAAATATATAAAAGATAGTCTTAACCTTATAATAAAGTTAAAAATAATACTTTTACTTAATATTTATAAGCCTTCTATTAAAAATAATAGTAATTTATTTTAGAAATAAAGTTTTAAGGTTAATAAAGATATAAAGGAGATATTATTTAATAATATTTCTTAATAATTAATAGTAGTAACTACCTCTTAATTAATTTTATAATTAATATCTTAATAGAAATATAAAAAATTAAGGAAGTAGTAATTTACTTTAAAGTTAGTTAAAAGACTTTTAAGGTAAATATTAATTAACTATTAATAGATTTTTTATCTAAATTCTTTAAGTTCTAATATAAAGTTATTAGAATAAGAAGAAGGAAGGAGAGAAGAGTATAAAGAAGAAGGGGTAGATATAATTAATTTATAAAGAGGTTAATAACTATTTTTAACTTTCTTTATCTTCTTAGCCTACTTTTATAAGAATATTATATATTATTTATAAGATTAGTTAGGTAATAGGTATAAATAACTATTATTAAGGTAGTTAGTATATATAAGAAATAGATATTATTTATATAATTAATAAACTATTATATACTACTACTAGAAAATACCTGTAAAAATTCAAGATTTTTACGTAGGGGAAAATCACCCCTACTACCTAGCGTTAGTAGATGTAATTACGGAGTAATAATATAGATATTTAGCGGGTAAAAAAGACGATATTAACTATATTATAAATACTAGTATACCTATTTAAATAGTATAAATAGTATTATATTCCTAGTAATATAATATATATTTCCATCTACTTAGACTAATATTATATACGTTAGTAAGTAATAGGAATAGAAGTAGAGTAAAATAGCGATTTACGTATTTAGCCTAGGAATATAATAGTATCTATCCTATAAATAGTTTTATACTATACGATAATAATAATAACATGTAATATAAAAGTCTTAGTACCACGCCTAGAGGTAGAGTAGTTAATAAGAAACGACCGGAGCTATTATAGAAGAGAATTACTAGTACTATTATTAAATATAAAGACCTAGAGTAGAATACCCCTATAGAATATACTAGAAGCTATATATAATCCCCTAGTATAGTAATATAAGCCCCTTATTAATAAGTTTTATAGTAGTTTTAGAATAATTAGGATGTTTATTATATATTAGATACGTATTCTACGCCTTAACTAACCTATTATAATTATCAGTTAGAGTAGTTAGAAGAGATATTAGGGTATTACCTACCTTAAAGTATTAGAGCTCTCTTACTATACCCTTTAGATTATAACTAACGCTAGTCCTAATAATATTATAGTATTATAGTATAGACTTCTATTCTTATAACTAGGCTATTATTATTAAGAATAGTGTTTTATAATAGAGCATAGGTTAATCGCCTAGTAGTTTCCTTAGCCCTCTCTTTAACGCTATTATATATTTAAGGGTATATAGGTTATAGTATATTCTATAGGTTAAAAGCGTTATTAAAGTATTTATATAGGGTAGGATTAATACCTTTAAACTATCTTTCTAAAATATTATAGGCTATATCTAGTAACTTATAATCCTATATCTTTCCTATCTCTTTCTTTTATATATAATAATAACCTTCGCGTTTATAATAGCATTACTCCTCCTATCTTTTATACTACATTTAAATAGCTTATATACTACCCTAGCTCTTTAGACTACCCTAAGGATTCTATAGATTAAATATAAGGCGATTAGTAGGCTACTATAAGTCCTAGTGGCTATAGGAACCCTATTAGTAGAGGTTAATTCTAAAAGACTACTTACTATTAATAGTATACTAGGCTTCTTTATAGATTTTAGGTAGAATACTATAGCGTAATATAATATAACCCTATATATTATAAGTTAGTAGTAGGGTAGTAGGTTACTAAGGGAGAGGTTACTACTAAAAGCGTAAATTCTTAGCTATTTTAGCTATATAATACTTTTCTTATTTAGCACGCTTTCTTTAATAATATAGACCTTATACTATAGAAGCCTTAGTAGTATAACTAAAGTCGAGTATTAACTAAGATATACTATAGCTATTTTAGATATAGGATAGAAGATATAAGGAGTAGTTAGTAGGAAGAATAGGAAGTTAGGATTTACGTATAGTATTTACTTATAGGGCTAATAGCTAAGATAGGTATTTAGTAGATAAATAAGATAATATTAGCTATATTATATATACCTATATATTAATTTAAATAATTCTAATAGTATTATATCCCTTAGAATAAGAGGTATCTTTTTATTTATATAGACTAATATTATATACGTTAGTTAATAACTAGAATAGAGGCGGAGTAATATTAGGAATTTTAATATTCGCCGTTACAGTTACAGTCGCACCTAAATTTAGTAGGTAAAACTATTTATTTAGATAGATCTTTTAAAGTAGTAGACTAATTTTAATTATTATTAGATCCTTAAGTACCTAGAAATAAGCTGTATAACTTTAGTTAAGTAGAAAATATTATAGAGTACAGGTATAGAGGTAGGTAGAATATAAAGAAATCTAGACTTTAAAGTTCCTCGCTTTTCCTACTAATCCTAAAGGGGTAACTAGAGGACTTTTAACTAATTAATAAGGTAGGATAATAAAAAATAACTCCCGTATTAGGCTAGCCTATAATCCTAAAAAGGTAGTAGAACTTATTCTATTATAGTAAGAAGATTAAAGGGTTATTATTATTTAAATTAGAGGGGATTTTAACTAGGTTTTTAATATCTTAATAGAAATCTCTATTAGTAGATTACCTAGCCCCCTTTTATAATAGTATATAATATTAATATAAAGGTAATTTATAAGTAATATATTAATAATAGTTATAAGGTAAATAAATAAATAAATACCTTATACCTAAGCTTATAACCTATTAAAATAGGTAGAATAGTAATAGTTATTATATTACTAGCTATATAGGTAGAGAGAGATAAAATATATTAAATACTAAGATAGGTACTAGCGCGCGTTAAGTACGCGGCTAGTCTAGTTAATTATATCCTATTTTAATATATTTTAATATATTATACTACTAAGTTAGTATATTAATAGCCTAGGAATATAACTAATTAAAGAGAAGATTATAGCTATTATATCCCTACGTATTCCTTATAACCTTAGAGACCTAGAAATACTCCTTAGTCTTATTAGATAGCTCTAATTATCTATTACTTAATATACCTAATAGGCGGATCTATTATAAAAATATAAAGTTATCTTTAATAAGGGCCTTATTATAAGAGTAAAAGGGCTAGTATAGAAGAGATATATAGTATAAGGTATCTTTTATAAGCCTACGCCTAAGGAAATATTAATATTTTAAGACTTATAAAAGGCTTTTAATACTCTATACTTTCTAATTTATTATAACTATAATAGAGTATTATATATTAATCTTAATACTTCTAAGATTATTAGTTTAGTAGCTATAGTATTAAAATATAGGGTCCTACTAAGACGCTAGTATACTTAGTAATATATAACTAAGTAGTCTCTTAGTATCTATACTTAGTTCTTATATATCTAGACTTAGTAACCTAATTAACTATTCTACTATATATTTTAATAGGTTATAAGCCTAGAGGTATAGGTATTTATTCTAATTATAATTATTACTTATCCTATCCTAGCTAATATAATACTAAAGTCTTAGTAGCCTCTAGTACCCTTTAATAAGTTAATAATTACTATTACTACGTATATTACCTAAAATTCTTTAACTTTTTATTAAAGTACTTAGCTTTTACTATTATAGGTAACCTTAAATAAATAAGTAAACTTAATTAATCTATAGTTATAAGGTCTAAAGACTAGTTATAAGGGCTATTATAATATTATTATTAGTATAAGCGCTACTAAGTAATTATACTTAGCCCCCTAAGTAAATACCTACTTCTAACCTTATTATTATAATAAATATTAATTTTATAAGTAGAAATCCTATTAAAACTCCCTCTATTAAGCCTTCTTAGGTAGACTACTACTACCTTATACTTAAGGAAAGAAAGATACTTCCTCCTCCTAAATAATTATAATAGATACTAATTTTTATAGTAATCTCTACTTTACTATATTACACTTTTTAGTATTATTTAGTTATTAGGCCCCCTAGAAAAATCTTTATAAAAGGAGGTTAGGCCCTAGCTATCTTAATTCTTCTAGATCTAATTAGGTAACTATTAACTACCTAACTAGGCCTAGAGCTAGCTTTTCCTACTATTATAAATACTAGCCTAGCTATTCTTATTAAGTTAGCCCCCTAAAGTTTATATCCTTAGGAATATAAGGATAGCTTATTATAATAAATAACTTATTAATCTTCCTCTTATTTCTAAGTTAAACTAGTTTAAGTTAATACTCCTTAAATCCTAATTTTATTTTAACGTCTTAGTAGCTATCTATTAATATTCTAAGTTAAAGTTCTTCCCTTACTTATTAAAAGCTATTATAAAGGAAGTTAAGAAGCCTATTATTAAAGAAGATAATAATAATTATAAACTATTATAATTACCCTTAAGTTATAATAATTCTAAGTTAGAAGCTAGTAAATTATTATTAAATACTCCTAGTAAAACTATTCTCTTTAGCTTATAAGCTAAAGGTAATAGACCTACGCCTCCTCCTTTAATATCCTTATCCTTAGCGTCTTTATTAGCGGAATCTTCTTAAGACTTTATAGAAAATATGCTAAGCTTAACTAACTAGTTACTATTTAAAGCTAAATCCTTAGAGGTAGACTCCTAGTAAAATAGCTAATAGTTAAAGTAATAATAGGAGCTTTCCCCTTACCTCTATTATAATCCTTAAGTCTAACTTAGGTTATAGCTATTAGGTTAAAGAAATTAATAACTAGCTAATTCTAAATACCTTCCGAGCCTTCTAGTACGGCCTAAGTCCGTAATAAATCCGTAGTATAACTAGTTATTAACGGAATTAGGTATCTAGCCATTATAGTATAGACTAAAAACAGCTATTTTATAAGCTAAAAACTATTAATATTAATAGTTTTTATACTAGATATTTAATAGCTATATAACTATTATATAACTATATAGCCGTCGCTAAAAGCCTATTAATTTCTAAATTATATAAGGTACTTTACCTTACTTACCTTACCTTAGGTACCTAGGTGAATTATAATATAGATAGAGTAAATATAGTATAAGGAGTAATTATTATAAGCTACCTATATACTAATATCTATTAGATATTCCTATATTATAAAGCTTATTATAATATCTACTAAGTACTATATTATATATACTCTTATAAAGCCTCGTATAAATAGATATTATATTATAAATATTAGTACTCTAGGAAGTCTACTAAGGACCTATTAGCTTAGTAGATTTATAATATATAATCTACCTTATTAATAGAGCTAAATATAGTATAACTATTAACTAATAAGATATAGTAGATCTAGCCTTAATATACTAATATACTAGCTACTACTAAAGCCTTTAATAGCCTACGTTAGTATATTAATATAATATTATAAAGGTATAATATACTAAGGAAGTTATAGGTAAAAATAGTACTAGTATATCCTATCTAATTATCCCTAGTTTTGTTATTATCCCTAATTTCCTTATTATTCCTAGTTTCTTTATTATAATTTATTTAAATTAGGTTTTCTTCTTCCTTATCTTTAATATAAATAACGCTACCTTAACCTTTATTATTATTATTATTATTATTATTATTATTATTATTATTATTATTATTATTATTATTATTATTATTATTATTATTATTATTATTATTATTATTATTATTATTATTATTAATATTATTATTATTATTATTATTATTATTATTAGTATTAGTATTATTATTAGTATTAGTATTATTATTATTATTATTATTATTATTATTATTATTATTATTATTATCATTATTATTATTATCTAGCCTATTATTAAGCCTATTATTATAAGTATTATTATAAGTATTAACTTTAGAGTTATTAATATTACTATTAGAGTCTTTATTAATATTAACCTTTAAGCGCTTTTTATATTATAAGTTATAAGGTATTAAATACTTAGGATAGTTATTAATTAATTACTATTTAAAGCCTTCTCTTAGATATAGAGTATTAAAGATATATTAAAGATATTAATAAGTATATTTAATATATATAGGATTTAATAGATATTTAGTATATGATTCTATTAGATAAGACTATATTATAAGTTATAAGAAAGTATTTAGTAGAGTATATCAGCAACTCGGGAACCCGGCCCTAGAAGCTCTAGCAGCTTAACTAGCCCGTGTAGGAGGACTTGTACTCAGGAGTTATCGTGCTAGCCCGAATAGGAAATATTATAAGTATTACGTCATGTATTACTAATAAAGTAGTAAATTAGGCTAATTTTAAAGTTTAAGCTAAAACGGACTAGTACTCGCTAAGATACTAGCTCCTAAAGTTGGAAGTTTTTAAAACGAAGATAAAAAAAACTTCCAACTTTAGGAGCTAGTATCTTAGCGAGTACTAGTCCGTTTTAGCTTAAATTTTAAAATTAGCCTAATTTACTACTTTATTAGTAATACATGACGTAATACTTATAATATTTCCTATTCGGGCTAGCACGATAACTCCTAAGTATAAGTCCTCCTATACGGGCTAGTTAAGCTGCTAGAGCTTCTAGGGCCGGGTTCCCGAATTGCCGATATAGATTAATATTATAAAAGTAGAAGGCTTTTATAAGTATATAGTAATAGACTTATATTTTAGGAATAGTAAGCCTTAAAGAGTTATTTTATTAAAGTTAATTATATTAATACTAAATTTAAATATACTTTCTACCTATATTAGATTATAATTTATATAGATTATAGCCCTTATTATTATATATATTATAAGGGTCTCTAATTATATTAGAGTACTCCTTATTTAATATTATATCTATTAAAGTATATACTTAAGTACTTTACCTTTCTATATCTTATATAATTATTATATATAGTACTTTACTTCTTTATATACTCTATATCCCTCCTTTATACTTAGGAAGATAGTATAAATAGGTTTATCTATAATTATATTTAATAAATAGGCTAGGAAATATTATTTACTAAGAATATTTAGCTTTAAGAATACTACTACTTCTAACTTTAAAGTATACTTTAAAGTAGGTTATATTAATACTTAATTTATAAAAGGTTATAATAAGTATATCCTCTTATTATTAATTTTATTTTTATACTATTAGGATTACTATTAACTTTAACTTAGCTAAGTACTTATTAATATTAAAATTATTATTAAATTACTTTAACTCCTTTCTTTAATAGTATAGTTCTTATTAAGGCTTATAATATTTCCTATATTTCTATTAGTTATTAAAGACTTTAGCCTACTATTTATAACTTTAATAATATAAATTAGGGTTATAAGAGGCTTTAGTATAATAGATCTCTAGATTATAGCCTTTAGCCTAGTAGACCTTAAACTAGTAGCCTTTAGACTAGTAGCCTTTAAATTAAAAGGCTTTAAACTAGTAGACCTTAGACTAGTAGCCTCTAGGCTAGTAGCCTTTAGGGTAATAGGCTTATAGGTAGGAGGCTTAGAGAGGTAAGGAGCTTATATAGAGGCTATAATAGGCTTTATATATAGAGCCTAAGAGCTAGAAGCCTTTAGTAGGGGTTAGGTATTAGGTCTTTTAGCCTAGAAGATATTAAACCTAGAATAGTAATAATAATAGACTATAAACCTTAGGTTTAAGAGGGAATACTAGCTCTTTATTATCTATAACTTTATTATTCTTATATTATTATTTTTATTAATTCCCTTTATAGTTAGTCTTTAATTTTATAAGCTTATCTCTAGAATTACTATTACTTATAAGAGGCCTTTTTTAAGTAATATTTTAAGTATTAATAGACTTAAGGGTCTTTAATAGTCTATTAGCATTTCCTTATATAAGCTTTTATAATACCTACTTAAGATTTATTATATCTACCCCTATTATATATATATAATAGGAATAATTAATTATAATATATCTTAGTAACTAATAAGGCTTATTACTAGTCTATTATAAAGACCTTAATATTATATAATAGTAGGGAGACTTTTAATACTTTTATAAGTACTTAAATTTTTCTCTATTCTAATCTATAAATAGGAAGTCTAATAACCTTACTCCTATTAATCTAGCGTATTATTACTATTCTAATCTTATATAATACTATTAATTTTAAGTCCTTTATCTTAATATAATATACCCGCTAATTCCTAAAATATAATAAGGTAATAGGGGGTAGGATTTAAGCGTAGAAAGCGTAGGAGTATTTCTATCCTACTAGGCTAGGATAGATTTAAATTTTATTTTATAGAAATTACCCTTTATAAATATTATAAATTAGGGGTATATAAAAGCCTTCCTATTATATAAGAGCTATTAAAACTCTTTATAAAGATTACTTAAAGAAAGTAATCTCTAAATACTACTTAAGAATATAAGTATTATTATATACTTTAATTAGAGGAATATTATTATAGCCTTCCGCGGAATAATTGTTAAGATATTAGTATATTAAGGTCTTTTATAATAGTAGAATATTACTTATATACCTAAACCCTAATTTCTTTACCCTTTCTTAGTAGTATAATATACTTTAGGGCTTTATATAATAAGAGAATCCTTAGTTTATTACCCTCTACCTAATCTATCTTAATATAGTATATTAATTCCCTATTCTTATATACCTAATTATTAATATCTACCTTATATTCCTTTATATTATTATTACTATTAAAAATCCTTTTATTAAGCTCTATTATAGCTTATAAAACTACTTTCTTAATATTATACTAAATTACTTTTCTATTAAATAAATTATTAATAAAGTATTTATAAAACTATACTAGAGGGCTTAGGTTATTAACCTATATAAAGCGACTAAGAGCTTAGGCTTATATACCTAGATTATAAATACTCTTAATTATATAGATCCTCTAGTATTTCTATTAAAGATTTAATCTTAAAAAACCTATTATATAAGTTATTATTAATACTTTTATATAATTATCTACCTTTATAAATATACTAATAACCTCGCTATACTTAGTATTACCTTAGAAGGCGCTAAGAGTAATATATTTAATTTTTAATAGCTAAAAGATTATAATAATAAGAATAGTTATAATTAAAATCTAATAAAAGATTAGAACCTTCTCCTAATCTTAGATAACTTATAATAGAATTAATATATATAAGAAGCTATTATAAGGGATATTTAATAAAAGCTATATACCTATAAAAGGCTATAATAGGAAGCCTTTAATAGGGAGGCTATTATTAAGGTATATAGCTATTATTAGGGTATATACCTAGTTATAAATATTTTAGAGTAGAGTATAAAGCTTAAGAGCTCCTTCTAATAACTATTAAAGTAATACTCTAGGGTTCTTTATAATATCCTCTATTAATAGTAATTTATAAAATTATTATAATTAAAAGTAATTAATCTTAAATAGCTTTTTAAGGTTAATTACTTTCAAATTTTTTATTAGTATCTAACTATAAAAGGTAAATTTATATAATAAGTAATAAGAGCTTTTATTATATAAAGAGTAATTATTTTAATTATAATATTATATCTCTAATAATAATAAGCTTTCCTATTAATATATCCTCTTTATCTTTATATAATAATTTTTCTTATATAGTAAATATATAATTAAGGATTATAACCTTTATATAAGGTAAGAATTTAGAGATTTTCTAACCTATCTAAAAAGGGATCTAACTTTATAATATATATTAAATAATATATTTATACTAGATCTTAGTTATATAAAAGCCTTTATTAGTAGTATTAATCCTTAAATTAAGAATAAAGTCTTTTATAAAATAATAAGCTAATTATAACTTTACTACTAGGTAATCCTCTAATACTAAAAATAATTTATTAAATTTATTAAAGCCTATTTTTAAAAGGCTTTTCTTAGAGAATTAGGTATCTATATTATAAGGCTCTAGGTATAATATATAACCTTCCTAGTTAGGGATACTATTAGGAATTAAAGTTATAGATACTATTAAGTAAAATAGTACTTAGAGCTATTATAAAGTAACTAATATATTAGAATACTTATATTTAATAAAATAGTATTTATTTATAATAATTATATAAAAATAAGAGTTTAATTAATACTCCTAATCTAGATTATAAATAAATTAAAATTTATCTATTTATATTTTTATAATCTTATATTTTACTTAATACGCGTATAGTTTAGTTAGATTATAATAAGTATTAAATATATTATAACTAGTAATAATTATAGCCTTTATATACTATTTTCTTTTATTAAATAACTTATATATATATATATTAGATAGCCTTATATTATATACTTATTAATAGAAGCCTTTAAGTAATAAGAGTTATTATAATATCTATAAATATTAAATATATTTAGCGTAATAATATTAAAGGCTATAATCTATTATAATATAAGGCCTTTAAGAATAATAATTAAGACTAATCTTAGAGTTTCTTTATATTCTCCTAGGGAAGTTTCTTAGTAATATTATAACTAAGCTATATTAGTAGAAGGACTATATATAAATATTATTATAAAAGGATATAAAAAGAGATATATATTTATAGAAGATTATAGTAATAAAAATACTTTTATCAGAAGTCTTTTATAAGAAGTCTTTTATAGTAAGTCTTATTAACTTATATATAGTAATATATATATTGTAATCTATATCTAACCTAACCTAATATAATTTAAAAGGAAGCCGGTTCTAAGATATTAATTATTACTTTAATAGCTAGTAGCTAAAAGAATTTTAGAGACTAAAAAAAATTTATTCTAAGTATATAAAATATTATATCTTTAGCTCCCTTTTATAAAATACCTAGTAGCTAATATAAGTCCTTTATATCTTCTTACTAGTACTACTTAGAGTTAAAATATACATACTACTAATTAAACTCTACTATAACTATATTAGTTTAAGGCCTATATTAAATTATATTATTAATAAGATTATAAGTAGTCTAAGTAAATTAAGCCTTTTACTCTTCTAAATTAATTAGATTAATCTATCTTATATATTATATACTCGCCCGTAATACTTTAATATTATTAGCCTTATAAATAAGTTCTATAATTAGCTAGGCTTTCTAGAATTATTTAGATATATTAAATAGCCTAGAATTATTCTTAATAGTTATAATCTATATATTACTTAAGACTTTACTACTTATAATATCTTTATCCCCTCTCTTCTACTTAATATCTTATTTAAATTAATAGTCTACTCTATTTAATATTATAACTTCTACCTATTTATCTTACTCTATAATATTATTAAGTAGCGGGGAAATAGGATCTATAAGAGGGCTACCTAGTAGTAGTAGATTAACATTTCCCTAGGATTATATTAGCTATTATAAAAGACTCTAAAAAGGGAGCTTATTAAAGACTTTAATAGAGTCCTTACTATTAGTAATATAATAATTAGTAATAGACTAGGAGGTAAAATCTACTAAGAGCTAGAGTTAGCTAGCTAGTTAACTAAAGGCTATAATAGAGCTTAAGAGGAAGGTAATAGGCTAGTAGAAGCCTATAATAGGGTACTTATAACTAGTAGTAAGCCAATATTACTAGCGGCGCTTAAATTACTTTCCTAGGTATAATAGTAGGATAGAGTATAATTATATTCTATTTACTTTATTAATAGCTATACTTATAGATATACCTAAGCTTATAATAATTCCTTATTAAAGAATAGACTAGTAATACTCTTTATATTAGCTTAAGATATATTATATAATATCTATATAAAGTAATCTATCTAATTCTAGCTTACCTTATTAGGGATAAAAGTAGAATATATATCTCTACTAAATAACTTATTATAAATTACTTACTCCTTAATAGTTTTTAATATTAAGCCTTACTTATAAATACCCCCTTTAATATAAATTTACTTCTATTTAAGTAGATACTACTCCTTTATATAAATATTAAAATATAGCTTAAATTAACTTTTATTAAGGAATCCTTTTATTTCTATTATATTAGTAAAGTTATATACCTTATAAAGCTTTCTTAAATCTTATAAATCTATCTTATCCTCTTAAATCCTAATAAGTAAGAATACTATATTAGTAATTCTCTTATCCTAATTATAAAAGCCTTTAGTCTAAGTCTAGAAATCTTATAAATTAAGGTATTTATATATCTATTTAAGAAGAAAGCTAAGGAAAGTATTTCTCTAATAATTTAAGTAATATAAGTATAATTATAAGTATCTTAAAAGTCTAATATAAAAAGGTAGATAAGGTAATATAAAAAGGAAGAGTCTAGAATATAAGGGATATATTTCTTTATAAGTAAAGTAAGATTATAAAAAGTATAAATAATCTAATTATAAGACTTATAATACTTATAAAACTATTAGAACTATACTTAATAATATAATAAGGGCTATATATACTATTTACTAATTATATATATTTAATAGCTAACTTATAAATATCTAATATTAAATAATAGGTCTTAATATATCTTAACTTATAAAGTCTATAATCTCCTACTAAGAATAAAGGTAATATTATAATAGAATAAAGATATATTTAACTTAATAATTACTTATAATAGCTTTTATTATAATACCTTATTTAAGGGATATAAGTACTTTATAAGGTATCCTATTATAATAACTATTAATTTAATACTAATAAAGAACCTCTTAGCTCTTATAAATAGAGTTTATATAGCTTAAATAAAAATAAGGCTTTATAATAAGATTAACTATTCTTTTTTAGGAAGTTATATATAAATTTCCTTATTCTAGCTCTTAGGGAATTAGATTAATAACTTATTAGGATAATATCTTAGCCTTATAAAATTAACTACTTATAAATAATTAGTTAAAATATAGATAATAATAGATCCTTATCTCTATCTTATCTAGTAATTACTTATATTAATAGCTTTAGGAATAATAGCCTTACTAAGGCTCTATTTATACCTTTTATTAAAGGCTCTTATAATTTTAATAATAAAGGCTTCTAGAATAAGATTACTTCTCTGTGTCTCTATTATAAAACTCCTATATAATTTAATAATAAAGGCTTATATAATAAGACTACTTCTCTAGGCTTCTATTATAAGTTTCCTCTTATATAATCTAATAATAAAGCCTTCTAAAATAAAATTACTTCTGTAGGCTTTAATTATAAACCCCCTTTTATATAGTCTAATAATAAAGGCCCTTATGATAAGAATACTTCTTTAGGCTATTATAATAGACTAGCTCTTATATATTTTATTAATTATACCTCTTATAACAAGAGTAGCTTTATAAGCTTTTATATTAAAGAGCCTAATAAGATATATAATAAATAGATAGATAGTATGAATAATAATATATAAATAAAGTCTCTAAATTTATTCTTTAATAAATAAGTATTGGATCTAATATACTTAGCCTCTTTAAGTAATAATAATATAGTTAATAAAGATAATAAGGATTTATTTATTATATTTATACTTTTTTCTATATCCTTCCCTTACTAATTATTTAGTAGCCTTATAATAAAGTTATAAGAATTCCCTAGGAATTATAAGTAGTTATAATTCTTAAGCTTCTTAAAGTCCTTAATATTTTTAGTAATAAAGATAAACTTTAAGCCTTTATATATAATATTCCTATATAAATACCTTTACTAAGTAGTTTAATCTAAGTATACTTATCTCCTCTCTTATTAACTCTATCTTATAAGATAATTATTTAATAAGGTAGTAAAGATATTATACCCTCTACTCTATATTTAATATTAAGTTTATAGTTTAAAAAGTTAGGGGACTTATAAATAGATTATATTTAATTATAAGAAGTTATATAATTATTAAAGCCTTCTATTAAAAGAGATAATAAGATTATAAATTTACCTAAATAATTAAATATATAAAGCCTTCTATTAAAATTAGATATATATAAGAACTAGTTAGGAATATAGTACTACTATCGACGTGGCGTCTATAGTACGTAGTAGTAGTACGCTACCCCTTTCCTTATAATATATAGAGGAGGGAATTCCCCTTAAAGGGAAGGGTAGTAATTAGTCTTACTATTAATAAGAATAGAGAGTTTTATATATATATATACACGTACTATTTATAGTACTTAATAGCTATATTATTACGTAGTACCCTTATATTCTAATTACTCTACCCTATTTAAGGGTAGTAGCCCGATTATTAATAAGATAAGTAAAAAAGGGTTATTATAAGTATAAGGTAAGAAGGTTAATTAACTAGTATAAATAACCCACCTAAATATAAGGGATTAAGCTTATAAAGAAAGTAAGTCTTAAGAATTAATTAATAAATTAATAATAGATATATTATAATTATAATTAACTATCTAGGGGCGGCTACTAAGCGTATAAACCTAGTCCCTACTACCTAAAACCTAAGAAGTACTATTATAAAGGATATAAAAACTTAAAAAAGAAGTCTTTAAGAGGTAGTAGATATAAGATCTATAATAATATTTATAAGAGTTAGAGTAGGAAATATATATTAATAATACTATTTAAATAAGTTATTACTATTACCTATTATTAATAGAAGAATTAGAATTAAAGTATCCTTAATATAAAACCTATATTCTTAGGTTATAAGACCTATATATATATAATAGGAAATTAGTATAAAAATATTAAAAATAGTTTAATAATATAATTAATATAATTAAAATAAGTATAACCTATTTTTTTAATAACTTTATAAAAATTTAATACGCGTTATAATATATAGCCCTAGACCTTAAGGCTATATAATATAAGTATATAAAGGATATATTAAAGGATAAATAGTCCTAGGAATACTTTAATAGTTTCTTAATAAATTAAATAGAAGATCTTTAAAATTAATATCTAATAATTAGTAAGCGCTACTTAGAAGTTAAGTAAAAGGAATATTAAAAGATTATAAACTTTATAAATTACCTTATTAAATTAATAAGATAACTTAAGTTATTAATAAAGTATATACTTTATAATAACCTTTTAAATAAATTATATAAAGATCTTTATAATTAATATATAATCTAATCTAATATTTTAAAGATAAGGGATACTCTTATTATATTAATAACTTAATTAGAGCCTTATATAATACTACTTATATATAAAGACTAAAGGGATAATACTCCTATTAAGGGTTAATATCCTTAAAGAGGAAGAGGAAATTTTTAAAGGTAAAGAGATAATAACTTATATATAAAGTAAGAAGGATAGGGTACTATTAAAGTATTATTATACTTTCTTTAAAGGCTTAAGCCTAACCTTTCTACTATTAAGTATTATAATTATTAAAAGAAGGGACATATAACTAAGGATTATTAAAATATAAAATTAATAGTTATAAATATTATAATTAATAAGCTTATAATTAATAAGATATTTAATAATAAGCTAGTCAAAAAAGGCTTATATTTAAAAAAAACCTAAATATTATAATATAAGGGAAGAAATAGATATAATAACTTATTATTATAATATAAGTAGAGCTTAAGAGCTTATAAAGAGAATTTATTATATTAATTAACTTTAGAGTAGATATTAATTATATTAATATATACTTAATAAAAGAGTAGAATTAAGAAATAGACCCTAGCTCTAATAATACCTTATATAATAAAGTTAGAAACCTAATATTATTACTAAGTTCTTATATAAGAAAAATTAAATTTATTAATTTTAATAATATTATATAATATTATAAGGGTACCTTTTATATAATAATAAACCTTAATTATAACTTCTACCTTAAGTGTTTATAATTAGAGGAATAAAATCCTTAAGTAGATTAACTTATATAAAACTAGTAATTCCCTATTAAAGAAAGTAATATTAAGGAGTACTTTAATACTATTAAAGCCTTAAAGGATTAGCTTAATAATATTATATTTATTATAATATACTTAAGAGTAAGTAATAAAAGCCTACTACTTAAAGTTAAGCTCCCTTTAGAATTTTAGGAATTCTAAGATATCTTTTTAATTAAGAATATTAGGGCGCTATTAGCTTATATATATTATAATTATATAATTAATATAAAGGAAAATAAAGAACCTCCTTTTAACCTACTTTATAACTTATTAAAAAAAGAGTTACGCGTATTAAGGGAATACCTTAAGTAAGCTTTAAAAAAGGGGTAGATTTATTATTATATAAGTCTAGTAGGTATATTAATTCTTTTTATATTAAAAAAGGATAGAATATTATACTTATATATTAATTATAAGGCGCTTAATAAGATTATAATTAAAAATTATTATCTACTTCTATTAGTTAATAAAATATTAATAAGATTAATTAATATTAAATACTTAATTAAGTTAGATCTTAAGGATATATTATTACTTATAGATAAAAAAGGATAATAAATAAAAGATTATATTTTATATAAGGTATAACTATTTTAAATATATAATTATACCTTTTAAATTTATTAATATACCTACCTTATTTTAAGTATATATTAATAAAGCCCTAGTAGGACTACTTAATATTATATATATTATTTATTTAAATAATATTCTTATCTACTCCTAGAATAAAAAGTCTTATATTAGAGTTATAAAGGTAGTATTATAATATCTTTATAAATTTAAACTTCATATTAACTTAAAGAAATATAAATTTATAATAATAAAAGTAGAATTCCTTAACTTTATTATTAACTATAACGGCGTATATATAAATTTATATAAAGTAGATATTATAATAAAATAGCTAAAATCTAGGAGTATTAAGGATATTTAAATCTTTTTAAGGTTTATTAATTTTTACTATTATTTTATTAAATATTATTCCTTTATTATTATAATATTAATAGACTATTTAAAAAATAATTATCTATATATTAAAAATAGAAAGTTAATATTAAATAATATTATAAGAGTAGTATTTAAATAATTAAAATAACCTTTTTAAAAGGTATTATTACTTATATATTTTAACCTTATAAGAGAAATCTAATTAAAGATTAATACTTTAATTCTAGTTATTATAACTATTTTATTATAAAAGTTCCTAATTAATATTAAAGGGGCGGAAGTAGAATAATATCTTATTACCTTCTACTCTTATAAGTTATATTTAGTAGAAATTAAATATAAGACTTATAACTAAGAATTACTTATAATAATTAAGGTATTCTAGATATAAAAGTACTTCTTAGAAGGTAGCTTATACCTAATTATAATAATTATTAATTATAATAACTTAAGGTATTTCTAGATAATATTATTATTAATAAAGAGATAAGTATATTAAGTAATAAAGCTTATAATATATAACTTTAAGATATACTATTACATAAATATTAAGAACCTAGCTAATATCTTATTAAAGTAGCTAGATTATATATTAATAATAAATAAAGAAGATACTTATCTATTAATATTATAAAATAAGTTAAAGAATATTAAGTATATTCCTTTTAATAAATATTATATATATAATATTTATAAAGGTTTATAAGATAATAAGGCTTATAATTATAAATAATATAAAAGGTTAAAGATAAGGCTTAGAAAGCCTTATACCTTAAAAATAGGGGAGAGTAATATACTCTTAAGGATATAAAGTAGTATAAGTAATAGCCTAAATCCTATTATAAGATAGTTCAATATTAATTAAATAGTACTTAGAAGGTATATTATAATTATATTAATAATAGAGCGCGTATAAAATAAATATAATAACTTAATATTAAAGATACTTTAATATCTTTAAAAGGGAGATAAAGATATTTATAATAAAAAATAATTATTAAAGTCTTAAGGCTATAAAAAGGCTATTAATATATCTCTATTAATAGATAAGATAAGGGTCCTTTATAAGGGTAGTATAATTTTTATACTTAATAATAAAGTAATTAAATAAGAAATTTTAAAGCTTTATTATAATAACCCTTATACTAGCTACTATTTATAAAAGTATATATAAGAGCTTATTAAGTAGAAGTTCTATTAGAAATTAATAGGATAAAATATTTATAATTATATATAAAAATACTTAACCTACTAATTAATAAAGCTATATAGATATACTATTTATAATATACTATTATTATTATTAATACTTATAAGACCTTTTTAAGAGATTATAATAGATTTTATTATAAATCTCCCTTTAAGTAAATAAAAGGGTAGTATTTATAATATAATATAATAGTTATAAACTATTATATTAAGGTAGCTAGGTATTTACCTATTATAAAGATAATTAATACTATTAGCGTCGCTAACCTATTATATTATAAAATCTTTTTAAGGTTTAATTAACTAGAAGGTATTATTAATAATTAAGGGATAGTATTTATAAGTAGCTTTTAAGTAATTATATATTATTATACTAATATAAAAAGAAAGCTTAATACTACTTTCTACCCTTAAATAGATAATTAAATAGAGAGATAGAATAGTATACTTAAGTAGTATTTATACTACTATTTTACCTAGAGATAAAATAACTAAATAGAGTTACTTTATTTAATAAAGTTTATATATAATTATATAAAGTATATTAATATTAAGTTACCTTTATATAAAGTACTTTATAATTATTTACTTAAGTTAAATATAAAGCTTTTAAAGCTACTATTAAAAGAAGTCCTATTAATATAAAAAAGGGTTAAATTACTTTAAAAATAAAAGGAAGGTTTAAAGTAATATTTATATTAAGTATAAATTATATAAGTAGAGTATATAAATAAATAATAAAAGTAAAGATAATATAATATAAGTAATTATATCTTATTAAATATAAAATATATTAGATTAATATAAATAATTAAAAAACTATTATAATATTATTTAAAGCCTTTTAAGGTCTTTAATTATATTAATAGTTAGGTATATAAATTATAAATACTTAATACTTTTTATATATATAATATCTTTTATATCTTACTTATAAAGTTATATTAAGGTAATAATAAAAGTATTATAAAAGCTATATAAATAAAGCTTATAAATAATAAAGATAAATAGGAAGTTAAAGCTATTCTTAATTATAAAATCTCTTATAATAAACCTTAATATTTAGTAAAGTAGAAGGGTTAATCTTATAATTATAATTAATAATTATATAAATAAGACTTAATTAATATACTAAATATATTAAAAAGATTTAAGTAGAATTACCTTAAAGTATAAAGTTTATATTATATAAGAGGGGAAATAATTTCTATTATTATAAATAAAAAAGAAAAGATACTTAATATAATTAGACTATTAAAGATATTATAAGAGAGGGCTATTATATTATATTAATAGTAGTACTAGGCCTATTATTATTACTACTATTAATAATAGAATTATCCTCTTTATCCTCCTCTTTATCCTTTATAATAAGAGGAAGGCGCTCTTATAATATATTAATAAGGCTTTAAAAGAGCTTTAAAAGGGGAGATAAAATAATATATATATATTAATAAAGGATATTAAGAATACCCTTTAAGGTATTTATAATATAAATAATAATAGCTAGATTAACCCTAATAAGAGTTATAATAGTAGTAGGAGTAGAGGAGGCGTAGTAAAGGTAATAATAATATTATTAAATAAGCCTATTAAAGGTTTATTAAAATCTAGTAAGCTAAGGGAGGTTAAAGCTAGTATTTAAAGTAGTTATAATATTTAAAGATTAAAGAAGGCGCGTATAAGTATAGTAAATATAAGTAGAGATCTTTTATTAATATTTAATATTAAGATCTTTATAATATTTATACCTTATTAACCTAAGGGAGGCGCGCGCGTAGGTTATCCTATTAAAAAAGTAAATAAAGCTTTAATTAAAAATATTAGACTTATAACTCTTTAAATTAGAATATAATATAATAAAGGTATATTATATAAGATAATATAAGAATAGGCTAGGAGTAGCTTAATAGGGGAGGTTATATACTATTATAAGTAGAGGGGGTAATAATAATCTTCTTTTAATTAGTAGTAAGGATAAGTTTATTACTAAGGATTACTTATAAAATAACTACTAGAAGTATAAGGAGGTATAATAAGGTATAAAGGGGATAATAATATAAATAAGACTTAAAAAAGACTTAATATAATTAATAAAAAATAAAGATATTATAATTAAAAGAATAATATTAAAGTTATATAAAAAAGGTATACCTTAAGTATTTAATAAACCTTTAATAATAATAACTTCTTATTTACTTTAAAATACTAAGACTTTTAACTACTTTTATAATAAATTAATAAAGGATAATAAGAAGTATAATAGGAATATATTATAATATAAGGATTATATATAAGAGTAGTATCCGTGATTATTATAATTTAATAAAATTATAAATTCCTTAAGGCTTAACTTAAAGGGCCTTATAATTAATTATATTATTATACTCTTATTAGAGGTATATTCTATTATTAAGGGAGTATCTTTTATAAATTATAACCTTTTATACTCTTAAAGCCTAAGAGCCTAGATAGGGAGATAATTATAAG